>Ga0228536_1000349_pt1 | contig 97453 bp, 81 predicted proteins | sample SJ1Smetagenome_FD_168611 | JGI IMG/M metagenome (GOLD analysis project Ga0228536, IMG submission 168611) | Enriched culture of PCE-dechlorinating microbial communities from Ithaca, New York, USA - SJ1.S | ecosystem: Engineered > Modeled > Simulated communities (microbial... > Unclassified...
GTTTGTATGCGGCTCTGTGGCCGCAAGGTTATAACCCGCGTCAGGCAGCCCTGTGCTGCCCTGTCATAAATCTTAGCGATCTATGACATCCTTTACAATCAAAGGCCGGTCGTTCCATATTTTCTACAATATTTCAAGGGAGAAATTCAATTATCAGTCATTATTTTAATCGAAAGGAGCTTGTGTATGGTTTTATTTTCATGTGATGCGGATGTGGTGCGGGTGGAGCCGGGGGTGTTTGCGGGGTCGCCGTTTGCCGGGCAGGTGCTGTGCAGCGGTGCTAATGGGGTGCTGGCGGGCACGGTGTTTTCTGCGGCGGGGGAAAACTTCATCGGCAAGGGCGTTGCGGCGGGCCATGTGATTGTGCTGCAGTCGCTGGACGGTTCAATCAATGCGGCCTACGAGGTGGTCGCGGTGGTTTCAGCAACGCAGCTTGAGGTCTCGGCGGTGCGGTCCGACAGCCAGACTCCGGCGATCCCGGTCGGCACGGGGTCGGGATTGATTTACCGGATTGCGACATTTGGGCCGCAGGCAGCGATTGCGGCCGAGGAGATTACGGCGCGGCTGGGACTGCGGCCGGGCTGTCCTGAGAACACATACGGCCCGGAACACATTGTCGATGCGGCGCCGCTGCGGATGGTCAGCGTGTACCGCGTGCTGATGATGGTGTTTATAGTTCAGATCGGGACAACGGATGCGGGCAAGACCTTTGCAGTCCGGCATGATTATTACAAGAGACTGTATTGCAATGCATTCCACCGGCTGCGGATTGCGGTGGATGTGGAACGAGACGGCGTGCCGGAGCAGATGATTATCGGCGGGGGTGTGAGATGTATCAGGAAATAGAAAGTTCGTAGTTCATAGTTCATAGTTCGTAGTTCGGAGTTCGGAGAATAAATGGAATTTGATTGGAGAGCGAAAAGATGGGAGGTTCAGATGGAGACGCGATGGAAATTGGACAGGCGGGTGAATGTGTCGATGCTGGTGCAGTTGGTGACGCTGGCGGGATTGATGCTGGGCAGTTGGGTGAATCTGCAGCGGCAGTTGGATGTACTGGGACGCGATGTGCGGCAGCTCCTGCAGACGCAGGAAAAATTCTGTGAGAAGCTCGAGCGGCTCAGCGATACCGTTGTGGCACATGAGTATCGATTGCGGGAACGAGAGAAAAAGTAGAAATCACAGATTTCGCAGATTACACAGAAGGGAAATAAAGAAGGAGGTATACAGGGATACAAGAATACAAGAATACAAGAATACAGGAATACAAGGATACAAGAAAAAAGAAATTCTAAATCCGAACAAATTGGAAAAGTTCGTAGTTCGGAGAAAAAACTGGATTCCCGCCTCCGCGGGAATGACAAATGTGGGGTGGGAATGACAAGAAGCGGCACAGGGTGACGCTCCATGGCCAAGCGGAGCTTGACCATGCCACCCTTCAACGACGATGTGCTGAGGCAAGGGGGGGCACAGTCTGACGGAGTCAGGCTGTGGGCGTTGGCTCTGTTCCGGTCATGAACCAAAGGGCAGCCACACAGGGCTGCCCCTGCGTGAATTGAAAACGGGCAGGCACGGGGGCAGGAACCAGGAATACAGGGAGACAGGAATACAGGAATACAGGAATACAAAAAGAGGTATACAGGTATATAAAAATACAGATTAAAGGGAACAGGGGAATGGACCGAAGCAGGATGCTTCGGCTACGTTGAATAAAAGGGCAGCCACAGGGGGCTGCCCCTACATGAATTGGAAAAGGGCGACCAGTAGGTTGCCTGTATCAATTATTACTTTATTTGGAAAGGAGCTTTGGGTATGCGGCAAATCATGAGTGTGGTGGTGCTGGTGTGGTGCGGGGTGATGTGTTGCGGGTGCGATGCGGTACGGTTTGCGCCGGGGCAGGTGCAGAAGGCCAATGCGTATCTGCACTGGCGGGCGACGGAGCTGGCGGCGGCGGAGGCGAAGTCGGAAAACACGACGCCGGTATTGCAGGGGCTGACGGCGCTGTCGGCGCAGCAGAGCCGGGGGTTTGTGGCCGACTATGGCTTGCCGAAGGAACTGCCCGCGGCGGATAGTGCCGAGCAGATTCTGGCGGCGGGCGGTGCGGTGGCGGAGTCGGCATACCAGCAGAGCCTGGAGCGGCCGGACGTGTGGCAGGCGGCAGAGGGAGCACTGGAGCTGGGCATCGGGCTGGCCGGCCTGCTTGGCGGGGTGTATGGGGCCAGGGTGGTGCAGTTTTTGCGGCAGGCCCAGGACAAGTCCCGGGCTTTGAAGGAGATTATCGCGGGCAATGAATTGTTCAAGCGGGACTATCCGGCCCAGGCGGAGGCATTCAAGGCCTCTCAGCAGGGGCAGTCGGCTGCGACGCGAAAACTGGTGGCCGAGGAAAAGATGGCCGGGTAGCGGGTCGGCGGACGCCGTCGGCATCGGTCTTTTGGGGTGCCGGCGGCGTTTCTTTATGCTGGAAATTTGATTAATCTGTCTGCCAATTCGGACGATGAAATAGGAACGATGATTTTAACGAAATGGATTGCGTTTCAATCGTCCGATAAACAGATGTGCAGATAACCAGATAATCCAAATAAAAGGAGACCGACAATGGCATTCATCCAGTGGCAGGACAGTTTTTCGGTTGGGGTCCCGGCGATGGACATTCAGCACAAGCAGTTGGTGGCGATGGTCAACCAGCTTTACGAGGCGATGCGGACCAGCAAGGGCGATGCGGTGATGCAGACTATTCTGCCGGCGCTGGTACAGTACACGAAGACGCATTTCAATTCGGAAGAAAAGTTCATGCACGAAGCGGACTATCCGAACATTGCGGCTCATCAGGCCCTGCATCACAAACTCGCTGTGCAGGTCAGCGATCTGATGGATAAATTCAAGAGCGGCAAGATGGTGCCGACGGTCAGCTTGGCGACGTTCCTGAAAGACTGGCTGATTAACCATATCCAGGGCCAGGACAAGCAGTACGGCGCTTTTATCGCGCAGCGTCAGTTGGTCGGCGCGGCACGATAGCATTTACATTCCAAATTTAAAATCTCGCGTCGGATGGAGAAGGCCGGAGCGAGATATACCCAACGGGTATGATTATTCCGCGAGCAAAAGATTAGGCTGCACTTGCAGGGTGGGGTGTGTGTTTTTTTTTACCATGAAGGGCAGGAAGAGCATAAAGGATTAAATATATTTTTATAATATGCTTTATTTTCTTCACGGTCTTCAGGGGCTTCATGGCAGGGGGAGTTCATGGTTGGGTGTTTGTTGAATAGTGTGAGCATTATGTAATTGATTCGTTAGTTGTCCATTTTACGGCGGATTGTCGGGCGAATTTGATTTTGCATCCTTTCTGAAATTTACAATTCTCTCATTTTTATCTAATCGACTGGTAACAATGGTCCTGTATTTTCTGTGCCGTCAAGGGGGGAGGTGCGGGAACGTATTTTGTCTGGAATGGCCGGGAGGCGTTCCATGGTGCAGCCGAGATGAATGTATACCCAACGGGTATGATTATGCTGCAAGCAAAAGAAGCACGTGGTTGAAGCTGCTGTACTTAGCCGCGACGAACCGGAAAATTTCAAGTAGGATCAGGATAAAATGAAGATGCAGAAAGATCGCAGTGAGTTCAGAAAGGATGAGATGGTTATGATGAAACGAATGTCGTGTTGGATGATACTGTGTGTGATGGCGGCGTGGTCTGCGGCCGCACCGTTCAAGATGGCGGTGCTGCCGGATACGCAGTACTATTCGAAAAGCTACCCGGAGATATTCAACAGCCAGACGCAGTGGATTGCGGACCATGCCCAGGCCGAGGCTATCCGGTTTGTGACGCATCTGGGGGATATTGTCAATAATTACGGTGAGGATCCGAACCAGTGGCTGAATGCCCATGCGGCCATCAGCATCCTGGACGGCGACCCGGCGCTGTATCCCAACAAGCGTGTTCCCTATTCGGTTTCGATGGGCAATCACGACATGCACACGGCCAAGGATAAATACGGCGGCTATGCGGAGTACCTGTATTTCTTCGGCAGTCCCCGGTATGCGGGGTGTTCGTGGTACGGCGGCAGCAATCGCAGCGGGGCCAGCCATTACCAGGTGTTTGAGGCGGGCGGGCGGCAGTGGCTGCATCTGAATATGGAGGTATTCCCGGATGACGAGGCTTTAAAATGGGCGCAGGACGTACTGGATGCGCACGCGGACCTGCCGGCGATATATTCGACTCATGCGTATCTTTCGGACAAGGAGGACCCCAATACGCTGATTCCGCCGTTTTCGACGGTGGCGTATAATACGGTGACGTCCAACGGCGGGCTGGGGCAGTGGACCAAGCTGATTTACAACAACGACCAGATTTTCCTGGTGCTTAACGGGCATCATTCCAGTGAAGATACGGAAGGCAACGGCGAGGCGGACGGAGAAAGCCTGCTGATTTCGCAGAACGCCTGGGGTCGGGATGTGATTCAGATGTGTTGTGATTATCAGAATTACGACAACGGCGGCAACGGCTGGATGCGGCTGCTGGAGCTGGATGATGCGGGCAATCAGCTTCGTGTGCGGACGTATTCGCCGTATTTGAACGCGGAGAAGACCGACTCGACGAGCCGGTTCAGTGTGCCGCTGAATTTTGCGGAGCGGCTGAGTCAGTTCCGTCGGCGTGAGGTGATTCCGACGGTGCAGGCGGCCAATATTGAGGTGGTTGAGCTTAGTGCGGGCAACGAGCCCAATGAGATTATTGTGAGCATTCCGGTCGGTCAGCGGACGGCGATGATGTCGGTTCAGGATCCCAATGCTGCCTTTGGGCAGTCCAACCGCGGGGATTATGTGGTGAAAATCGGCAATGTGCTGGAAGACGATCTTCTCAACGGCGTGCATATTGCATCGATTGCCGAAAACGGCCGGCAGAACGGCCTTCAGCTCAATTTCCATACGCCGGCGATAGGGTATGGTCAGACTCATGCCTGGATTGCCGTCTTTACGACCTCGCTGGGGTATGCGGGGTATGCCGGCGGGGATGAGGACAATGTCAATGTGGGTGTGGCGTATTTTCCATTCAGCGGGGGCTGGATCGGCGGTCGGGCGCTGAATATGAATAATAACAGCGATATCTGGGTGGTGCATGGTTCGGGGCCGGTGGTGCTCAATGAGACGCTGGTTTCGGCGGCGGGGATGAGTCGTCCGTATCCGTTCAGCGGCAGTCTGTTTGCGGCGACGGCCAAGGGCGCCTGGAAGCTGACGATTCCGGGCGTGGACAGCCTGCGGGACGGGGTGCTGATTGTCTGCGGCGGCAAGAATGAGGACAACTATGCCAGCGCCAGCCCTCAGTTTGACGGCAGCGGCTGGATGATTACCACGCACGACAACGGCGTCAACGGCGCGTCGTGGGAGCAGGATCCGTTCAATTATGTTTACATTCCGTATGAGACGCCGGGGATTGCCGCGGGTGTGATCTGGGGCAGCGGCGGCGTGCTGAACGGGACGAGGAATTTCCGGGTGAAGTATGAATCGGCGGGGACGTACCGGCTCAGTATTGACGGCCACAGCCCGAAGACGGGGACGCTGCTGGTGTGTTCGGGGCCGGGTTCGTATTCGGATGACAATGTCATCACCTATCAGCCGGACGGCAATGACTGGCTGATTCAGACGCGTGATCTGCCGATTGACAACGGCACGACCTACAGTGTGCAGACAAATCTGTATGAGGCGTTTACGTTTGCGTTCATTCCGTTTGCCGACGCGCCGGCGGCTCCGGGTCCGAATCGGACTGCCGAGATAACGGGGATGGCGGCGGGGGATTTTACGGTGGTCAATAATACCGCGACGGTACTGGGCGGGATTTATACCCGCAACAGCCGGAATTACCTGTCGTCGTTCCATTATGACAGCGGCGATTACGGGATGGCCTGCAACGGGTATCAACTGCCGATTGACAAGGGGGTTCTGATTGCAACGGCCCGCCAGTCGAGCCGGACGTATTCGGGCAGCACGTATGTGCCGACGATTTCGACGGACCGGGCGATGAAGGAAGGCGGTCAGGGCGTGGTGGTTCACAAGGCGGCCTCGACGGTGACCGAAGGGGAATCGGATTTTGCGGCGGCCTGGTTTACCTACAGCGACGGCTTTTCCGGAGGGCATGTTGATACGACCCTGGCGGTCGCGGCTTCGGGGGGCAAGACGCCGACGGTCCGCTCAGGCGGGCTTGCGGGCAGTTATCGCGTGTCGCTGGCCGGGACGAGTGCCAGGGATGGTGTGCTGTTTGTGACGGCCCAGAACGCGGCCAAGAATACCACGGCCTCGGCGGCTCCGTCGGCGGATGGAAGCGGCTGGGATGTGGTGACGCGGACGAACCAGGGCTCATTTGGTTATACCGCGGAGCGATTCGGGTATCTGTATCTGCCATACAACAGCGAGAAGGTGATGATTGGTCATGTCGGCGGCAATGGTATGGTCAAAAAGACCAACGGGAACGCGACCGTCATACGCCAGGATAAAGGGGTGTACCGTGTGCGTATCCCCGGCGGCAGTCCGGAGCAGGGTGTGCTGATGCTGAATGGATACGGGCAGACGGCCGGGGCGCCGGGACATTTTGCGATGAGCTATACCGGCGACAAAGGCGAATTTGTCGTGACCTGTATGGAACTGTCGGCAACCCAGGCGGTCAATGATACGGACTTTGTCTTTGCGTATGTTCCGTTTGATACGAACTGGACGTTTACCTATATCCAGCCGTCCACGGATATGAGTGACTTTGCGGCGTTTGCCCGCACCTGGCAGCGGAATGCCCAGAGTGCCGGGTTCAACAGCCGCTGGGATTATGATCACAACAGTGTTGTGGATCTGGCGGATTTGATGGTGTTTGTCGAACGCTGGCTGCAATAAAGACAAGAATACAAGAATACAGGAATACAGGAAAAAGGCCCAGGCATGGCAGCCTGGGCCTTCATGAATGGTTAGTGACTATGCGGAAAGGACAAGACGTGAGCAACAAGCGGCACAAAGATGGATTTACACTGATTGAACTGCTGGTGGTGATAGCGATTATCGGGCTTTTGCTGTCGATTGTGATGCCGTCGCTGCGGAAGGTCAAACGGTATGCCCAGCAGATGACCTGTGCGGCGCATCAGAAAGGGTTTGGGGTGGCGTTTCTGGCGTATGCCGAAGAGAACAAGGGGCGGTCGCACTGGGGGCCGAACCGGGGATACTGGTATATCAAGGACCAGCCCGGTCAGATGTATGACAAGGATGATGTCAATGCCTATTGGGGAATTGCGTACGTTCCGTATGCTCAGAATATGGATGTGTTTCATTGTCCCAGTTCGCGGTATAAGCTGCAGACATGGAATGCGTCGGATTCGATTGAGATTTACTACTGGGCGCATTTCGGGCTTAACGGCTTTGCGGCCAATCGGATTCTGGGGCGGATCAAATCGCCGGGGACGATGATTGTGATGCAGGATCATTTCGAGCAGAAGCTGGACAATAACGGGGACATGTTTCATATCAAGCCGGGCAATCCGTTTAATCTGACGCAATGGCGGGTTGCCAACCGGGACAAGTTTCCCGATGCGCTGCTGGAGTGTTTTCGGCACGGTCGGACCAGCGACGTGATGCAGAACGTGTCGCCGTATTCGCCGGAGGGGACGGGGTATTCCAATACGCTGTGGCTGGATGGGCATGTGTCGCCGATTCAGCAGACCGAGGGGCGGGATGTGCTGATTCGCTGGTACACCGGCGGGGTGGGCGACGGCACGCAGAGCAATTATGTGGCCACGCGGGAAGAGGCGGCGCAGAAGGTGTATTGAGTACAGGGATACGGGAATACAAGAATACAAAATGAGGTATAGAGGTATGAAGGTATGCAAGTATTCATGTATAGAAATTCGAAATCCGAGAGTTCGTAGTTCGTAGTTCGTAGTTCGGAGTTCGGAGAAAATGGATTCCCGTTTTCACGGGAATGACAAGTTGGGAACGGGAGTGAAAAGCAGGGGTGTGAATGACAAAGAGGAACTGTTGGGGGAAGTAGTGGACAGGGGGGGCGGGGGTGTGGTATAGTGTCTCTGTCGAAAACGAATTATTCGTGGAAAGGGACACACAATGGCTGGTATTGAGACATATCTGCTGGACTCTCAGGGCGGGGGTGGTGTAACCGGGGAGGTGTGTGATTCGTCTATACCATCATGTGATGCCGTCTGTGGGGATCGAGCAGGACGGTAAAGCACGTAAAAAGGAAAAGGGTAAGAAAATAAGAACTCAAGAACCTAAGAACACAAGAATTGAAAGGTTTTGCCTCGGGCGGACAATTTCGTTCAGGATTAGTATAAAAATAAAAGATGTGGAAATCTTGAGGTTGGGATGATCAGTGTAAAAAAAGCGGCTGCGGCGGTGGTGGTGTGTGCGGGGGTGGTTATGGGGAGTTCCTGTTCGGGTGGTGCTTCGTCGGGAGCGGATATGAAGACCAAACGTGTGGAGTATGTTGCACATCGCGGGGCGTCATACACGGCGCCGGAGAATACACTGGCGGCGGTCGAGCTGGCGTGGAAGGCGGGGGCGGATGCGGTCGAGGTGGACGTGTATCTGTCGGCGGACGGGCGGGTGATGGTGATTCACGATGCGACGACGCGGCGGACGACGGGGGTGGATAGGAAGGTCGAGGCAACGGACTCGGCGACGCTGCGTACACTGGATGCAGGCAAGTACAAGGGGGCGAAGTATGCCGGGCAGAAGATTCCATTTCTGGAAGAAGTGATTGCGACGATTCCCGAGGGACGGCGGCTGTATGTGGAATTGAAGAGTGACCAGCGGCTGGTGCCGGTGCTGGAAAACATGCTGGAAGGCAATGTACATCGTAAGCAGATTGTGTTTATCTGTTTTAAGCTGGATACGATTGCTGCGTGCAAGGAGCGGATGGCGGATATTCCGGCGTATTGGCTGGCCGGTGGAGACAAAGACAAGATAACGCAGGCCTATATTCCCATTGATCCGGCGATTATTCAGACAGCCAGAGAAAAGAAACTGGATGGTCTGGATTTGCATTCTGCGGGTGTGACGGCTGAACTGGCGGGGGCGATTCGGGCGGCGGGGCTGGGTCTGGCGGCGTGGACGATTGACGACCCGGCGGAGGCCAAACGGCTGATTGGGCTGGGAGTGGGGAGCATTACAACGAACCGGCCGGATTGGGTCAAGCAGGAGACGGAGAAGCTGCTTGAAACGAATTAATGAGAGAAAAGTTCGGAGTTCATAGTTCGGAGTTCATAGTTCGTAGTTCATAGTTCGTAGTTCATAGTTCGTAGTTCGGAGTTCGTAGTTCGGAGTTCGGAGTTCATAGTTCATAGTTCGTAGTTGGGAGAAAATGGATTTTCGTCCCCGGCTGCGCGGGGACAGGCTTTTTGCGGGAATGACAAAGTTGGGAGCGGGAATGAGAAGTTGATGGGTACGGGGTGGCGCGTCATGGCCAAGCAGGGCTTGACCATGCCACCTTTCGACTGTGCCAAGACGGACCGAAGCTGAAAGTTCGGCTACGCTTGAGAAAAAGGGCAGGCACGGGGGCCTGCCCCTACATGTGGTGATGAACGAGATGTTATGAGAACTGGAATGGAAACAGAATCAGGAGAACGAAAGATGAAGCAGCAGGGTATTATTGCCAAATGTGTTGTGCTGATGGTGTCGCTGGCGGCGTGTGTGTGGGCGGTGCCGGAGCGTCCGGGGCTGCGGTATTTCCCGGATACGGATGCATACAAGACACTGGTGTGTGATTTTCATGTGCATACGGTGTTTTCGGATGGGGTGGTCTGGCCGACGGTGCGGGTGGAAGAGGCCTGGCGCGAGGGGCTGGATGCGATTGCCCTGACGGACCATATCGAGTATCAGCCGCACAAGGAGGATCTTCCGACCAATCACGCCCGGCCCTATGCGATTGCGGCGGGCAAGGCCAAAGAGATGAATATTCTGCTGATTAAAGGCAGCGAGATTACCAAGGATACGCCGCCGGGGCATTACAACGCGATCTTTATCAATGATATTGACCCGATTGACAACAAGGATGTGCTGGATTCGGTTCGGGTGGCCAATGAGCAGGAAGGGTTTGTGTTCTGGAATCATCATACGTGGAAGGGTGAGGACAAGGGCAAATGGGAACAGGTGCAGACGACGATGTTTGACAAGCAGTGGCTGCACGGGATGGAAGTAGCCAATGGGGATACCTATTATCCGCAGGCGCATCGGTGGTGCCTGGAGAAGGGTCTTGTGATGCTGGGCAATTCGGATATTCATCAGCCATCGTATGATGCGGTGTATGAGCCGGACAAGCACCGGACGCTGACGCTGGTGCTGGCCAAGGAGCGGACGGTGGAAGCGGTCGAGGAGGCCGTGCGTGCGGGACGGACGATTGTGTGGTGGGGCAATACGCTGGTCGGCAAGCAGGAGTATCTGCTGCCGCTGTTTGAGAAATCCGTGACGGTGCGGCCGGTGTATATGACAACCGACGATGCGTTTTATTTTGAGATTGTCAACAATGCGTTTGTGAATCTGGAACTGAAGCGGACGGGCAAGGTCGGGCCGGCGAAGCTGACGCTGGGGGCACGCACGACAAAACTGGTCAAGGCGGCACGCGGCAAGGACGATGCGTCGGTGAAGCTGTCATATACCGTGACGAATCTGCTGGTCGAGCCGGAGAAGGGATTGCCGGTGAGCATTGAGATAGGGAAGTAAGGGAACCACAGATTAGGTATACAGGTATGAAGGTATACAAGTATACAAGGGCAAATACGAAATCCGAGAGTTCGTAGTTCGTAGTTCATAGTTCATAGTTCATAGTTCGTAGTTCGGAGTTCGGAGTTGGGAGAAAATGGATTCCCGTCCCCGCTTGCGCGAGGACAGGCTTTTCGTGGGCATGACAAACAGCGTTGGCAAAGAACTATTTGCACCATGAAGAGCAGGAAGGGCATGAAGAAAATAATTATTGGGTTCATCCCTCTTCCTGTTCTTCATGGGCTTCATGGTGGATTGATAGCGATTACGTTCAGGTGAGATAGAAAACCGAAGCCGGAAGCTTCTGCTGCGTTGGGGAAAAGGGCGGCCGGGGGGTCGCCCTTTTCAGCGTAAATGTAAATACAATTGAAGGGGGGGGGGATTGTGGTTGCGGGAGGTCGGGTATTGAGGGGGGATTTTGGGGAATTGCACAATATAGTTTTGACTTTCGGGGGGTGAATTTCATATAATAGTATTGACCTATACACAGGGAATTGGAGATTTTCTGTCCCCCGGCCAGGTTCACAGTCATTATCGCTCTTATTTTTTATGTCTGCCGGGACAGGCAGAGAATGACTTTTTATAATGAAAGGGTTGGATTATGAAAACGCAGGGCCAAAATGTGTGGGTAGTGTGGTTGTGGCTGATGTTGTGCAGTGTGGGGGTATGGGCGGGTCAAATCGTTTCTCCTACGATGAAATACACCCTTATGACGGGAGTCAATGCGCGCGGGATTGTGTATGATGCGCGGGCCGACCGGCTGTATGCGATGGTGATGCAGCCGGGACAACAGGTGATGATACCGTATATTGCGGTCATTAACCCGTACATCGGGGAAGTGGAACGTATGTTCCGGATCGAGGGTACTCCGGTTCTTTCTATGGACCTTTATAAACTGGTCCTGTCGGACGATGGGCATTATTTGTATTTTGTGCATGGGGTGGGCACGATTATCCGAATCGATATGACGACACAGCAGGTAGATTTACAGATTGAAATGCCGGGGCGGGGGGATGAAACGACCAACGGGGTTGCTTATGATATCGTTGTGCTGCCGGGGCAGCCGCGGGCGGTGGCGGTAGTGCATGCGGTTTATAATACATCCAGCGGGATGAAGTGGGCGTGGAAGGTGCGGATTTATGATGACGACGTAATGCGGCCCACCGAGGCGATGGTGCCGATGGAGACGACGCAATTTTCCTACGGGGCACAGATCGTTCCGACGCCGGAGCCGTCGGTGCTGTGTTTGTATGACCAGGCGGGGGGGCTGCGGCGGATTGCGGTGGATGGGTCGGGTGCGAGCCTGATTGAGACGATTGCGACGGGGTGGGGGCAAGTGACCATGAAAGACCTCAAACAAAGCGGGGGGATGGTGCTGGGGGTGCCTTCGAATGGTGTTATCGGTTATGTGTATGATTTGGAGGCGAGGAAAAGTTATTATCAAAGACAATTGTCCGGGACGCCGATGGAATTGGATCGAAGTTTGAATGGGGTCTATACGGCATCCTCGACGGGACTGGCGGAATATTCACTGTTTGGCGGGCTGAATAGGCAGATATATCCATTTGAAAACACTTATAATTTAGACCTGACAGGGACGCTGAGTTGGAGCTTCGGGGCACCTCTGGAAATGGTGCGGTTTGGGGCCTACGGGCTGGCGATGAGGATGGACGGTAATCGAATTATTCTTGGGCAGCGAAATGTTGGGCCGGTCCTTTATTATAAGATGGATGAGACCGATGGGACGACGGTCAAGAACAGCGGTGTGATGCAATCCCAATTTAATACATACGACGGGGGATTGCAAGGAAATTCGTTACAGCCGTGGGTTTCGGGGCGGTGGGGCAATGCCTTAAATTTAGAGAATAAGAACCTTGTTCAATCTTCGTATCCGGGTGTTGGCCATATTACTTCCCGTACCTGTGCGGCATGGATTAAGACAACGGATGCTGATGGCGGTTCGATTATCTCGTGGGGTTCAACATCGATCAATGGAGGTCTGTGGTCCTTTCGTGTGGGTGCGACGGGGAAGATTTTACTCGATGTGCAGGGCGGCTTAGTCCGAGGCAGTACGATAGTCAATGACGGCAAGTGGCACCATGTGGCGGCGGTGCTGCCGATTTCCGAGGCCCCCAAAGTGTCTCATATCCGTCTTTATGTGGACGGCGTCTTAGAGATGCCGGATATGATAACCAATCCGGATTTATTAATCAGTACTGCTGGTGAAAGGTTTGTTGTCGGTGGCAATTCCTCTCAAGTTGGTTCTTATTACACGGGCTTGCTGGATGAGGTTCGGGTTTATGATGTGGCACTGGAGGAAGAAGAGTTATGGCGTTTGATCTGGCCGGTGCCGGCGCTGCCTGCGGCGTACTGGACGATGGATGAGCCTTCGGGGACCGGGGTGCGGGATTGTGCGGGCGGGCATGACGGGACGCTGGTGAATGCCACCGATGAGGTGCGGATGGCGGGGCGAAACGGCAATGGGCTGGTACTGGACGGAGTGGATGATTATGTGACGGTACCGGGGTATAAGGGGGTGACGGGCAAGGCATCGCGGACGTGTTCGGCGTGGATTAAGACGACCCGGACGAACGGTCAGATTATCGGCTGGGGTGCTCTTGAGACGGGCAAGAAGTGGGTGGTTCGGCTGGATGAAGTCGGGACATATACATGGGAATGGGAAAAGGCGGTGGTGCTGCGTGCGGAGGTGCAGAACGGGTGGATCGTTGGTACAACGCCGCTTAATGACGGGCAGTGGCATCATGTGGCGGTGGTTTTAGACAATGACGGGACGCCGAATGTGTCTGAGGTTCGGCTGTATGTCGATGGGGTTCGGGATACGGTCGGGGGCGTGCAGGCGTGTGCGATAGATACGGCGGTCGGGCAGGACGTGGGGATTGGGGGATTTATTCCGCTGCCGCAGTATTTTGGGGGATTTCTGGATGATGTGCGGGTGTACGATATTGCCCTGGACGATACGGCGATATCGGCGCTGCACGGTTCCATCGATAAATATATGACGATGCAGCCGACGGACCCGATGCGGGATGAGCCATTGGCGCACTGGGCGCTGGATGAGACCGCAGGTGTGAATGCGGCGGACAGCCTGGGACGGTATCCGGGCAAGCTGGTCAATAACGACGGCAGCGTGGCGTGGGTCGGCGGAGCAGCGGGTGGGGCGCTGATGCTGGACGGGGTGGACGATTATGTGACGATTCCGGGATTCAAGGGTGTGACCGGTTTGCGGTCGCGGTCGAGCATGGCCTGGATCAAGACCACGCAGGTCGGCGGGCATATTTTGAGCTGGGGCAATAAAGCGACAGGCCGGAAATGGATTATGCGGGTCAACGAGAACGGAACCCTGCGTGCGGAGGTCGAGGGCGGTTATGTTTATGGCCGGCGGGTTGTGGCCGACGGGCAGTGGCATCATGTGGCGGCGGTGCTGGACAGCAGCGGGTCGCCGACGGTGATGAATATTCGTCTGTATGTGGACGGGGTGCTGGATGAGGTTGGTGCCATGGCGACGAATTCGATTGATACGGATTCGGGCAATGACGTTGCTATTGGAGTATTTTTGCCGCAGCCGCAGTATTTTGCGGGGCTGGTGGACGAGGTGCGGATTTATGACTACGCTGTCAACGGCGTGGTGGCGGCAAAGCAGGTTGTGCCGCATGTTGTCGATGAGCCTTCGGCGCACTGGACGATGGATGAGGCGTCGGGGGAGAAGATTGCCGACAATCTTGGCGGGCACACGGGATACCTGCTCAACAGCGAGGGTGCGATTCGTGCCGACGGGGTCAGCGGTCAGTCGCTGGTGCTGGACGGGGTGGATGATTATGTGACGGTGCCGGGGTATAAGGGTGTGACGGGGAAAGGTTCGCGTTCCTGTATGGCGTGGATCAAGACGACCCGGGCTGCCGGACAGATTGTAAGCTGGGGCAGCTATGAGACGGGCAGGAAGTGGGTGATGCGTGTAAATGAAAACGGGACGCTGCGGGTGGAGGTGCAGGGGGGGTATATTTACGGTACTTCGCCTGTGAACGATGGACAGTGGCACCATGTGGCGGCGGTTCTGGACAGCGACGGGACGCCGGATGTGTCGGAGGTCCGGCTGTATGTGGACGGCTATCTGCAGGCGGCCGGCGGTGTGCAGGCGTGTGCGATTGATACGGCGGTCGGGCAGGATGCGGCGATTGGAAGTTTTTCGCCGCTGCCGCAGTTTTTTTCGGGGCTGGTGGATGAGGTGCGGGTCTATGATTATGCCCTGACGTCGGCGGCTATTACGGTTCAGATGGGTGCGTCGGTTACGGTGGAACTGGAAGCTTACTGGAAGCTGGATGAGCAATCGGGCTTGACGGTGGCGGACAGTGCCGGCGGTCATGATGGGCAGATCAATTACGATCAAGGAAATCCCTGGGTTATGGGCAAGAGCGGCAACGCGCTGCAGCTTGATGGGTGGAATGATTCTATGACGGTGCCGGGGTATAAGGGGATTACGGGCAAGGCGTCGCGGACGTGTACGGCGTGGATCAAGACGACCAAAACCGGCGGACAGATTCTAAGCTGGGGCAGCAAAGAGACGGGCCGGAAATGGATTGTGCGGGTGAATGAAAACGGGACGCTGCGTGCGGAAGTGGAGAGCGGGTATGTGTTTGGCACGACGCTGATCAACGACGGGCAGTGGCATCATATTGCGGCGGTGCTGGACAATGACGGGACGCCGAATGTGTCGGAGGTTCGGCTGTATGTGGACGGCTATCGGGATATGCTCAGCAGCAAGGGTGTGCAGGCGTGTGCGATTGATACGGCGGCGGGGCAGGATGTCCGTCTTGGGGCATTTGCCCCGCAGGCAGTGTATTATTCGGGCATGCTGGATGAGGTGCGGATTTATCGGGGGGCGCTGACGGATGGGGATGTGATGGATGTGATGCGGTTGGCGGGTGTTGTGGAGACGAAAGTCGATGCGGGGCCGGACCAGACGGTGTATGCGGATACGGATGGGACGGCCGAGGTTGTTCTGGACGGCGGCGGGTCGGTGGGGGAGGATATTGTCGCGTATATCTGGCAGGTGGCGGGGCTGACGCTGATCGACGGGCAGCCTGCGGCGGTGGTGCGTCTGCCGGTTGGAGTTTATACGGCGGGGCTGGCGGTATCGGATGGGATTATGGTGTCGCAGCCGGATGAGGCGGTGATTCGTGTGGTCCGGAAGCAGGCGGGGGTGCTGACGATGGTGCCGACGGCGATTCGGCGGAGCGATGCGTCGCGGTATGTAACGGCGATGCTCAAGCTGCCGGCGGGTGTGGCGAAGCTGGATACGCGGCTGCGGCTGAGTCCGGGGGATGCGGCGGCGGTGTTTGAACAGCGGGCGGTGTCCGGCGGGGATGCGTTTGTCGTCGGGTGGTTTGATAAGCAGGCGTTGTTGAATGCGGCTGCGGATGGGCCGGTGGAGGTGACGGTGTCGGGTGAGCTGGCCGATGGGACGCTGGTGTATGGCAAGGCGATGGTGAAGGTGGGGCCGTGAGGAACAGGTATACAAGTATGAAGGTATGCAAGTATTCAGGGGAAAAATTCGAAGTACGAAAAACAAAACGAATTGGGAGAGTTCGTAGTTCGGAGTTCGTAGTTCATAGTTCGGAGTTCGTAGTTCGTAGTTCGTAGTTCATAGTTCGTAGTTCATAGTTCATAGTTCGGAGTTGGGAGAAAATGGATTTTCGTCCCCGGCTGCGCGGGGACAGGCTTTTTGCGGGAATGACAAGGCGGATTAGTGACTGGGTGTTTTGACCATGAAGAGCAGGAAGGGCATGAAGGGAAAAAAATATCATTTGATTATTCTTCGTGTTCTTCAGGGGCTTCATGGTGAAATGATATGATTTGCGATTTGGAATGATGAATGATTTGAAGCAGGATACTTCGACGGGGGGCACAGTCTGACGGAGTCAGGCTGTGGGCGATTTGGAAATGAAACACAAAGGCCCGGCACGGGGGCCTGCCCTTACGCGAAATAATCAACAGGACATTCATTAAAAAGAGTGGCGGGGGCTGTCTTATTTCATGGGAGAAACAGATTTAATCCGGGCTCTTATTTAACGGAGGAGGTCAGTATAAATCCTTATTGACAATAGCCGTAAGAATTTCATATAATGATTAGATATATTTTGTAATTCAGGGATGGGGTGTTTTTAAACGAGTGCAATTTGCATTTTATGGGTGATGTTTAACAATGATTTGAGGAGACGTGTGATGAGATGTTTTGGTGTGGTAATGATCGCGATTGGGATGATGTGGATTGCGGCAGGTCGGGTGTCGGCGGCAAATCTGCTGGTTAACGGCGATTTTGAACAGGGCAATGTGGGATTTACGACCAACTACACGTATTATGAGTGGGGTACTTGGCCCGGCCGGTATTCGATTAAGACCGATCCCCACCTTTGGGATGGAGGGTATGAGTCTTTCGGCGACCATACCAGTGGGTCCGGCAATATGCTGCTGGTTGATGCGGCGGGGCCAGCCGGAGGAACGGCGGGACAATCCTGCTGGGATCAGCATGTTGAGGTTAGCCCGAATACGACGTATGTCTTTTCGGCCTGGATGGCCAAAATCACCAGGGCCGTGGGTTCGACGCTGGAAATCGATATTAACGGTGTTAGTCAAGGGCAATTCGTGGGACCTTCTGAGCCGGCGATCTGGCAGCGAATTCTGGTTGTCTGGAATTCAGGATCGGAGGAATCAGCCGTAATTACTGTTCGTGAGGTCACCGGGGTGACTTGGATAGCGGGGAATGATTTCGCCTTGGATGATCTGAGTTTTTTTATTCCAACACCGGGGGATGCAGATCGTGACGACTGTGTGAACTATGTGGACTTTGCGTTAATGGCAGGGCACTGGGGCGATGGCCTGGTAACGCCGGCGAAATGGGAAGAAGGGAATTTTAATACCGATACCCTGGTGGATTTTAATGATTTGCTGCTGATGGCCTATTACTGGCTGGAGGGATGTGAGGCGTTGTAGTTTTTCAGGATGCTGTCATTCAGTATGAAGGGCGGACACACAGCTCCTCTACGCGAATTGGAAAAGGGCAGGCACGGGGGTCTGCCCCTACACGATGACGGGTGAGATAACCAATAAACGAGGGCGACTGGCGGGTCACCCCTACTCATGGCATGGTATTTCCTGTCGGTTGGTATTTGATTATCTGGCCGTTTTCGACTCGCAGCCAGGATTGAAAGTCGTTTTGGTTTTCGGTCAAGACGATGACGCGGGCGCCGCGGGGGAAACCTTCTTTGCCGTAGGTGCTGAAGCCGGTGGCCCGGCCGTAACAGAGACGGATGCCGTGGAGAGTGCCTTCGTAGTCGTTGACATGGTCATGGCCGACGAAGGTGCCCATGACATCGCGGGCTTCGAGCATGGCGGCGAAGAAGCCGGAATTGATTTTGGAGCAGCAGACATCTTCCTGCTTGCAGCCGAGGCTTTTGTCGCCGAAGACCTGATTGTATTCCTGTAACGGGATATGAAAGAAGGCCAGGGCGGGCAGTTTTTTGTGGTTTTGCTTTTCGATATTCTGCGATGTCTGGATATACCAGTTGATCTGTTTGCGGGTGATCCAGGCGTAGCCGTCAATTTCTTTGGGGGCGTAGGCGAGGCTGTCGATAAAATACAGCGTGTTTTTGGCCTGTTTGCCGTTGGCATCATAAATTGACAAAACATAATTGCTGACGCCGTCGATGTCTTTTGGGCCGGGCTTGGCCAGGCACCAGGGAATCTTCTGCATCTGCTTCATCATATCCTGACGATTCATGGGACCTTCTTCATCATGGTTGCCGAAGACCGCGGCCCAGGGGATTTTTCGTTGTACGATGGGCAGGGTGCACTCGAAAAAGGCTTTGGTGTAGTCGGCGTCGTCGGTCATTTTGGAACCTTCGATGGTGTCGCCGGTCAGGACGACCAGGTCCGGTTTTTCGGCGTCCAGAATGTCGGCCATCAGGCGTGCGGTCTTTTTGTCGTCGGGGCCGTCTTTTTGCCAGTGAATGTCGGTGAACTGGACGATTTTGAATGTGCCGTCGGCGTTGTATCGCAGGGCGGTACTGGTTCCAGTTCCTGCGTGTGTCTGCGAGGCTGATTGAGGGGTGCAGGACGCGGAAACGGCGCCAAGGCCGACGGTCAAGCCAATCAGACCGCTTTGCTTCATAAACTGTCTGCGAGATTTCATCATTGTGCTATCTCCCGGGGGAATATGTGTCCCGATTTTTTGAGTAAACACGATTGTTTTTAAACAGCGGGATGAGTTTACGGGAATTGCGTGAATGGGTCAAGGGGAATGTGGGAGGTTGGAAATACAGGATACCACGAATACAAGTGTACAGGAATACAAGAATACAAATAAGGTATACATGTATACAAGTATGCAAGTATACATGATTTATAAGTACGGCAACAAAGGGAGGGCACGGGGTGACGATGGGCAGGCACGGGGGCGAGAAACAAGAATATAAGAAGACAGGAATACAGGAATACAAAAAGAGGTATACAGGTATGAAGGTATGCAGATATGCAAAGGAGCAGTTTAAGGCGTGGCATAAAAAATAAAGGTTAAAACAAAAAGGGCGACCGGCGGGTCGCCCCTACGATGCATTTCATATTATTCATTTCATATTTATAGATTTTTTCATAAGGGAGCTTGACCATGGCGAAGAAGAAGGTGCGAACAGGGGGATGCCGTGCGGAGAAGGCGGCGGTGGAGGTGCAGGAGCAATTGGTGGAGACAGTGACGGAGACAGTCTGCGCGCCGAAGTCGCGGATGGAACTTCATGACTATGTTAAGACGCATCTGGGGCTGGATGTGCCGGACAAGGCGGTTTGCTCGGGGCATGATGCGCCGATGGATTATCTGTGGCATGCGTACAGCGCGGATTTTGCGGGGCTGCCGGAGGCGGTGGGTGCGGAGGATTCGGCGGATTGCATCGTGTGGGCCGGACGCGGGGGCGGCAAGACGCGGCTGGCGGCGGTGGCGACGCTATTGGACAGCATTTTCAAGCCGGGGTGCAAGACGCGGATTCTGGCGGGGTCGCTGGACCAGAGCAGCCGGATGTATGAGTATTTCTGCGACTATGCGCTGACGGATGCGTATCGGTCGATGCTGGAGGGCAAGGTGCGAGTGGGGCGGTGCCGGTTCGGCAACCGGTCGGATGTCGGGGTGCTGGCGCATTCGCCGCGGGATGTGCGCGGGATTCATATTCACAAGCTACGGTGCGACGAGGCGGAGCTGTTCAAGGAGGATGTGTTTCGGGCGGCGCAGTTTGTGACCAAGACGCGGGATGGGATTCGCGGGGCGATGGAGATTTTCAGTACGATGCATCAGCCGTACGGGGTGATGCAGCGGCTGATTGACGGGACGTATCAGTCGAAGATTCGTCTGCTGCGGTGGTGTGTGTGGGAGGTGATCGAGCGGTGCGAGGGGCGGACGTGTTCGCAGTGTCCGCTGTGGTCGGATTGCGGGGGCAAGGCTCAGCAGGCGTCGGGGTATCTGAAGATTGACGATGTGATTGATCAGATGCGGCGGAGCAGTCGGGCGGCGTTTGAGTCGGAGATGCTGTGCCTGCGGCCGCGGATGGACCATGCGGTGTTTGCGGATTTTGAGATGGAAACGCATGTCCGGCCGGTGGGGTATGACCCGGGGCTGCCGCTGTATCTGGCGATGGATTTCGGGTGTCGCAGTCCGTATGTGTGTCTGTGGATTCAGAAGGATGACACCGGCGTGGTGCGGGTGCTGGATGAGTATCTGGAGTCGAATAAAGAATTGAAAGTGCATGCTCAGGAGGTGCTGCGGCGGATTCCGGGCGGAGCGGATTCGATTACGGCGACGTATTGTGATCCGGCGGGGATACAGCGCAACAGCGTGACGGGGACCAGTGAAATCACGGAGCTGGCCCGTTACGGGATTCAGTGCACGTATCATGCCTCGCGGATTGTGGAGGGGATTGAGCTGATTCGGCAGGTGGTTAAGTCCGGTGACGGCAAGAGCCGACTGGTGATTGATCCCAAGTGCGGGCGGCTGATTGAGGCGATGCGGTGCTATCATTATCCGGCCAATCTGTCCAGTGAGCTGCCGGAGAAGGATGGGGTGTATGACCATCCGATTGATGCGCTGCGGTATTTTTTTGTCAATTGCGGGCGGACGAAGAAGGCGAGAGTTATGAGAATATAAAAAGACAGGGAACAGAATTTTCTATTTTCCAATGTGGAAAGGGATTGAGAAAGTTCGTAGTTCATAGTTTGGAGTTCGTAGAAAAAATGGATTCCCGCATTCGCGGGAATGACAAATGCTGGGCACGGGGTGATGCACCATGGCCAAGGTTCGCTTGACCATGCCATCTTTCGACTATGCCAAGGCAGACTGAAGCTGGAAGCTTCGGCTACGTTAGGTACAAAGAGCGGCCGGGGGATTAGCGGGGATTGGGGGCGAGGGCGACGCGGAAGATGCAGCCTGTGGGGGCGGCGGTGATGATTTGGACGAAACCATGATGGGCTTCGGCGAAGCGTTTGACGAGGGCCAGTCCAAGGCCTGTGCCGGTGGTCTGGCGGGTGGATTCGTCTGCGCAGCGGTAGAAGGCCTCGAAGATGCGGGCCTGTTCGCGGCGGGGGACGCCGGGGCCGTGGTCTTCGACTTCGATGAGGACCAGGCCGTCCTGTGTGCGGGTGCGGAGGGTGATGCGGTTGTCGGCGGCGGGGCGGGCGTATTTGCAGGCGTTGTCGATGAGGTTGATGGCAATCTGCATGACGGCGTCGCGGTCGAAGGTGAACGGCTTGATGTCGGCCAGCTCGGAGTGCAGTTCGAAGCCGGCCTTCTGGGCGTACGGCTCCATCATCCGCACGGTCTGGGTCAGGCAGTCGTTGACGTCGCCGAGGACGAATTGATATTGTTTGCTGCCGCGCTGGATGCGTGAGAAATCGAGGACGTTTTCGATGAGGCGGCTGAGGCGTTCGGTTTCCTGACGCATGCCGGAGTAATACTGGCGGCGTTTCTGTTCGGTGGGGACCCAGTCTTTTTCGAGCATTTCGGCGTACATGCGGATGGAGGTCAGCGGGGTGCGGAGTTCATGGCTGACGGCGGAGATGAAGTCGTCTTTCTTTTTGGACAGGCGGACCTGTTCGGTGAGGCTTTTGTAGAGGCTCAGCATCGTCAGGATGATGGCGAGGATGACCACAGCGACGATGGCGTAGAACCAGTGGCGCAGGCCGGCGACGCGGGTTTGTATCCAGGCCGGCTCCAGTTCCAGCAGGTGCAGTCCGATTTCGCCGAAGCCGAAGTCGAGGATGGCGGTGTAGGCGGCGTCGAGGCGTTCGGAGCGGGACAGGTCAAATCCCATGCCGCGGCGGAGAAAGCGTTTGGCGGAGTCCTGAATCTGTGCGGCCAGTTGGGCCTGGTCGAGGCGGAAGCCCTGGATGAGGTGGGTCTGTTCGATCTGGATGTGGCGGAGGAGGAAGACCTGGCCGGAGAACAGGCCGTTGGTGCCGTTGCTGTAGGGAACCAGCAGGGGGACGAACGGCTCGATGCGGATTTGGACGGGGGTCTGCGGAGCGGAGGGTTCGGGTTCGGCTGTTGCGGGGACACCGCCCATCATGCCGGGGCTGACTGTTGGGGCGGCAGCGTTGTTTTTGTCGGCGGGGGCTGTGCCTTTTTGCGATTTTTGGGCGTAGTCCTTTGCAGCGGCGGTTTCAGCGGTGACTTGTTTTTCGGTTTTTTTCGTTTCTGGATTGGCAGGACTATCCGATTTGGCGGCTTTGGCCTGCTGGGCGATATTCAGGTCGGCGGCCTGACGCTGCTGGGTGACGACCTGGACGGCCTGGGCGGATTCGTCGAGGCTTTCGATGCGATAGCGTCCTGCGCGGTCGGGACTCTCACGGAGCGGTGGTGCGGCTTGCTGGGTGTATTGGGTTTGAGTCTGCTGTTGTGCGATTTCCCGCTGTTGCGGCAGATTGGCTTGTTGAGGGATTTGGGCTGGGGGTTGTGCCTGCTGCTGAGCGAGTGCTTCCGGGGTCTGCGAGCCGTCGAGGGACTGGGTGGTATGTTCCCGGCGCGCGGATAATGGCGCAGCGGCATTGCTGCGGTTAAACACGTAATTCGAGAAGGTGTTGTCGCCTGCGCCCTGCTGGAGGTCGAACTGGACGCGCTGGGTTTCGAGGAATTCGCGTCCGCCGAGTGCGGGCAGGAGCTGATTTTCGAGGATGCTGTTGTAGGCGAGTAATTCGGTGTTCGATTGGGTTTGCTGTGCATCAAAGGGCAGGGTCAGGGTGGCGGAGCTGTCGATCTGGAAGTAACCGTAGGCTAATCCGTTGGTCAGGGTGTCGGCCAGGGGGCTGCGGACAAAGGCTGCGGCCTTGTTGGTGGTTTCGGGGGCATAGACGGGCAGATAGTCGGTATAAGGGCGTTTCTGTTCGGCCTGGACAAAGTCGTCGAGGGTGCGTTTGATGTCGAGGCGGATTTGTTCGGCGACCGAGACGAACTGGGTCTGGCGTTCGGCGAAGAGGGTTTTCTGGTGCATGTCGAGGGCGCTGAGGCCCAGGGCGATCAGGCCGGCGATGACGGCGGTCAGAATGAAACAAATTAATGTAAAGCGTTTGAGCATACGATTCGCCTTTTCAATCAGCCGTTGAACTGGTAGCCGGCACCGCGGACGGTGTGGATGAGTTCGGTTTTGGCGCCGGCGTCTTTGAGCAATTCGCGCAGACGGACGATGTGCATATCGACGGTGCGGGTTTCGATGCCTTCCATGGATTCGTTCCAGACGTTCTGGTAGAGTTCCTGGCGGCTGATGATGCGGTTTGGGTTGGCGGCGAAGAACTGAATCATCTGGGCCTGGCGCGGGGTGAGGGTGGTTTTCCGGCTGCTGGCCGACAGGGTCAGGCTGGTCATATCGACGGTGAACGGGCCGAAGGTGAATTGCCGGCCGACGCTGTGGGTCGGGTCTGTGCGGCGAAGGACGGCGCGGATGCGGGCCAGGAGTTCTTCGAGTGAGAAGGGCTTGACGACGTAGTCGTCGGCGCCGAGGTCGAGGCCGTCGATTTTGTCCTGCTGCTGGCCTTTGGCGGTGAGCATGATGATGGGGGTGATGATGCCCTGTCTGCGCCAGGCGGCACAGAGGTCCGAGCCGCTGATATGGGGCAGCATCAGGTCCAGCAGGATGAGGTCGAATCGCCGCTGGGAGGCGATGCGGCTGGCGGTCAGGCCGTCTTCGGCGATATCGACGGCAAAGCCGTGAAACTCGAGAAAGTCTTTAAGCCCGACGCGAATTTTTTCTTCGTCTTCGATGACCAGTATGTGTTTTTGATTTTCCATCGTTTCTGCTGTCTTAAACCGGATACTCTGGCTCTGTAGAAAAATCGCTTTTGTGTCGCCCCTGCCGGGGGTGGTCAACGACCACCATGATGCCGCGAGATAGCACAGGGTCACGTAAAGCTACATAGGCGCGACGTCGGCAAACTGTGCCGCCCCTGGCGGGGCTTGATGAGGTTGGTACCTCTTTTCCGGGGGTTTCCACCCCCGGCTATTTTATCAAACCCCTTCGGGGTTAAAATACCAGATTGATTTTTTACAGAGCCATTACTCTTGTTTTCGGCAAAGGTTCACTTGCTCACCATATTATAGTCTATCTCTCCCTTTGGCTATTGTAAATTGTGTGTAAAACATGGGTGATTCTTTTTACAGACTCTTTACATCCACTTTGTGCGGAAAGCCGTATAATTTAAGAGAGAGGTAAAAAGTAAAAAGGTAAAAGGAAAAAGTGAGGAATGCCTGCGGCATGGATTTTACCTCAAGCACGGAGGCTTGAGCTGCAATATTCCGAGCGCGGAGACATAGGTAACTATAGAATTCGGAAGTGGGAAGGCGTTGGGGAAGTGAAAAGTGAAAAATCAAGGATACAAGGATACATGGATACAGGAATACAGGAATTCCAAGAAAATGCTTTGAGGGCGGAAGGTGGGTGAAACAGGAAAATGCGGGAGCACTATCAAATTCAAGAAAGGGGAATGAATATGGAAACGAAAAGCAGATGGTGGCGGGGCAGTCGGCGAGGCAGTCGCAGAGATAATGAGGGGAAATCCTGAATCGTAAATTCTAAATTCTAAACAAACTCTAAAGAGAAAAATTAAAAAGCAAAAAGTAAAAATTAAAATGACAATGTAAAAATCAAAAAGAATCGATTGCAGAAAATGTTAAGGAGAAGCAAAAATGGAGACGTGTGCAAGATATGGTTTGGGTGTGGTGCTGATGCTGGCGGGTTTGCTGGCAGGGGTAGGATTTGGGGAGGATGCGGGGCGGGCGGTGTATGACAAGCTGCCGGTGAAGGAGGTGACGGTTTTCAAGGATGGCCATGCGTATGTGCTGCATGAAGGGCAGATGGCGACCGACAGCAAGGGCAATGTGCTGCTGGATACGCTGCCCAATCCGGTGATGGGGACATTCTGGGCGTATAGTGTGCAGCCGGGCGCAGCGTTGACGAGTGTGATGTCCAGCTGGCAGGACCTGGATGTTGAAAAGACCAGTGCCAGCCTTGAAGACCTGGTCAGGGGCAATGTCGGCAAATCGGTGCTGATTAAAGAAGTCAATAAAAACGACAGTTATCAGGCGACGATTTTGCGTATTCTGGAAGAGACGGCGGCAGAGGAGACACCTGCGACGGTCGCTACTCTGGATAGTCATGGTTATTATGTGCCGCCGCGGCCGGTTGTGCCGCAAAATTCCATCGTTTTGCTGAAAGCGGCCGAAGGCATCCGGGCGCTGCCGATTAATCAGATTCAGACGGTGACGTTTCTGGATGAGGTGAACGATACGGTCAGCCGCAAGCAGAAGAAAGAGACCCTGACGCTGCAATTGGACTGGAAAGGGCGGGAGCCTGAGTCCAAGGCCGCGGTGGGAATGGCCTATGTGCAGCGGGGGATTCGGTGGATACCGAGCTATCGTGTGGACATTGACGGCAAGGGCAAGGCGGTGCTTAAGCTTCAGGCCTGCATTATCAACGAGCTTGCCGATTTGGATGATGTCAAAACGCACCTGGTGATTGGGGTGCCCACGTTTGCGTTCAAAGAGGTGGTGGACCCGATTTCGTTTCAGGAGGCCGTGGCGTCGCTGTCGGGACATTTCCGCTCCGACAACAGGACGGCTTATTCGTTTTCCAATGCGATTATGAGTCAGTCGGCGTATCCTTACGAGTCGCGTTCTGAGCCTGCGCCTTCAGGAGAGAGGTTGAATCTGGGGCCGGAACTGGAGGGCACGGAAAAATCCGAAGATCTGTTTGTGTTTACGGTGGACCATATTACGCTGAAAAAGGGACAGCGACTTGTAATGCCGCTGGCGGAGTGTACGTTGTCCTATGAGGATGTGTATAAGGTGGATATCTCGTTTGCTCCGCCGCTGGAGATGCGGCAGAATTTCAATAATGATCAGCAGTTGATGCTGGCTAAGCTGTTTCACTCGCCCAAAGCCGTTCATAAAATCCGGCTGAAAAACGATTCGGAATATCCGCTGACGACGGCGCCGGCGACGATTCTGAAGGAAGGGCGAGTACTGGCACAGGGGATGATGACCTATACGGCCATCGGCAACAAGGGCGATCTGGAGCTGACGACGGCGGTCAATATTGGCGTGAAAACGGCCAATGAGCAGACCAGCCAGACGCCTAATGCAGTGAACTGGAACGGCCATTCCTTTTCCAAAATCGATATGCGGGGTACGATTGAGCTGACCAACTTCGGCGATAAGCCGGTGAGACTGGAGGTCCGGCGGTCGGTGCTGGGCGGTATGGATGAAGGCAGTCACGATGCGGTGGTCCGGCAGTTGGGCAACGGCTATGACGAGTATGCGTTTGAGGACGGTCAGCCGGTGTGGTGGAGCTGGTGCAGTTGGCCGTGGTGGTGGTATCGGTTTAACACTGTCGGGCAGGGCAACTGGACGGTGGAGCTGGAGCCGGGAAAGACGATGACGCTGGAGTATCAGTGGCATTATTTCTGGGGCTAAATACCCTGGAAGGAGCTTTGAGGCCGGCCTGTGGGTCGGCTTTTTTTTGGCTTGTATAATTCTTTGTGAATTACTATAATAATATTTTGCTATTCGGGAATTCCGAAAAATAGAGGAGATAAATGGGTTTATGCAGGAAACGATATCGACCAGGCTGGAATTAAAAGACCAGTTGACCAAAGAGCAGTTCAAAAAGATACAGACTTCGTTTACGGCCAATTATCATCTGCCGCTGGAGTGCACCGGTCTGGACGGCAAGGAGGTTTTGGGGTTGTGTACGCTGCCGTGCAATCCATATTATTGCAAGCTGATTCGCAATTCGCGGATTGGGGCGGCGCGCTGCCGGCAGGACCGATTGCGGAGTATGAACATCGCTTTGGAGACGGGGCAGCCGTATATCAGTTTGTGTCATGCGGGGATTGTGCTGGTGTGTGTGCCGATTATGGATGGGGAGACGCCGCTGGGGGGAATGTTTTTCGGCAAGTGTCTGTGGGAGAAACCCGACGAGTTGTTTGGTACGGAGTTGAAGAAGCGGCTGCGGGGGCTGCGGTATGATTTTTTTGATTTGAAGGATGCGGCCGACCAGTTGCAGGTGGTCTCGGCGCGGAAGATTCACGAGGCGGCGGAGTTTCTGTATGTGCTGCTGTATCAGACGGCGGAACTGGACCCGTGCGTGGTGCAGTGGCGGCGGCAGAAGACCCAGCAGCAGGCCAGCATCAGCGAGGTGATTCAGGAGACCAAGCGGGTGGGGGCGGATGAACCGTATCCCTACGAGGCGGAGCGGGAGCTGATTGCCAAGGTCAAGATTGGCGACCGGACGGGGGCGCGGGAGATTTTGAATAATCTATTGGGGATGATTCTGTTTCACAGCCCTGGGGATATGAATGTGCTCAAGGCGCGGCTGGTGGAGCTGCTCAGTGTGCTGAGCCGGGCGGCGGCCCAGGGCGGGGTGGATATCAACGTGCTGCTCAATAAGAACCTGGACTATATCAACAAGGTGCTGTCGATTCATACGCAGGATGATTTGTGTGCGTGGATCAGCCGGGCGCTGGATGATTTTATCGAGAGCGTGTATGCCTGTCAGGATGCGCGGAAGATGAGCCAGTTGCGGCCGGCGATGGAGTTTATGGAGATGAATTATAACCGGCCGATTACGCTGGCCGATATCGCGCATGAGGCGCACCTGAGTGTGTCGCGGTTGGCGCATTTGTTTCGTGAGCAGGTGGGGATTACGCTGATTGATTTTCTGACGAATGTGCGGATTAATGCGGCCAAGCGGCTGATGCTTAAGACGGAGATGAACTGTACGCAGGTGTGTTTTGAGGTGGGGTATAATAACCAGAGTTATTTTACGCGGACGTTCAAGCAGGTGACGGGGATGACCCCGCGGCAGTTCCGCCAGGCGAATAAACGGAAGTAGAATGCACGGGTTATTTTGTCCGTGCGAAGGGGGCGGTAGTATTCACGGCGAATCCAAAAAAAGAATTTACACTGTGTGGATTTTGTGTACAATTCTACATGATATCTGAAATGATTGATTTGCGAAGGGGATGGAGTTCCCCGTATAACCGCCTGCCAGGGCTGATAACTCCTACAGCGGAACCGACTGTGGGAGTATTTGGACAAATGATACCCCACTACCTGATCCCGCTTAAATAAGACAAAATATACCCAACAGGTATGATTATTCCACGAGCAAACGGAGCACGTGGTTGAAGTTGCTGGTCTTAGTCGCGACGAAACAGATAATTTCAAGTAGGATTAGTATAAATTAATACAGGAGTATATTGTGTTGCAGAAATTTTTATATTTGGGGCTTGCGGGTGCGGCGGGGACGCTGGCTCGTTACTGGCTGTCGGGTCTGGTGCAAAAGCATGTCTCGACGGAGTTTCCGCTGGGCACGGCGGTGGTGAACATTGTCGGCTGCCTGTTTTTCGGGCTGGTGTGGGCGATTCTGGAAGACCGGCTGACGCTGACGGGCCATATGCGAATCGTTGTATTTCTGGGATTTTTCGGGGCGTTTACGACGTTTTCCACGTTTGCTTTTGAAACCAGCCGTTTGCTGGAGGACTCTGAATGGGTTCGGGCGGCAGGGAATATTCTGCTGCACAATACGCTGGGGATTGTCGCTATGATCGCGGGGTTGGCGCTTGGAAAGTGGATTTGATAAGAAATGGAGGCAAAGATGCAACTACCATCGGAATCACAATTGCTGCGGATATTTATCGGCGAGGCGGACAAATTTGGAGGTCAACCGCTGTATGAGGCGATTGTTCACCTGGCTCGGCAAAAGGGACTGGCCGGAGCCACCGTCGTGCGGGGTATTATGGGTTTTGGGGCCGACAGCCGGATGCATACGGCCAAGATACTGCGGCTTTCGGAGGATTTGCCGATCGTGATTGAGATTGTGGACAAGCCGGAAAGGATTCAGGCGATATTGCCTGAAATTGATACGATGATTCAGGAGGGGATGGTGACGCTTGAGAACGTGACTGTATTCGCCTACCGGCACAAAGCCCAGAAATCAGTCTAACGTCGATGAACCGGAACCGAAATCAAAAGAGCGATTCCAAACCGGCGGGCATCCGGATCGAGCTTCCGGATGAGGCGCCGCTGGTATTGACCCATCTGGTTCTGGATTTTACCGGTACATTATCGCTTGATGGGACACTTCTGCCAGGCGTGGCGGGGGCACTGAGGAGGTTGTCCAGATACCTGACCATCACGGTGCTGACGGCGGACACTTTTGGAACGGCGGCAGCATCGCTTGGCCGGGTGCCGGTGGATGTGCGTCTGGTCAAGACGGGTAAAGACAAGAAAAAATTTGTTCGGGGCCTTGGCGGTCAAAGTACCGTTGCCATCGGCAATGGGCGCAATGATGTTGACATGCTGAAGACGGCGGCTCTCGGGATTGCGGTGGCGGGTCGTGAAGGGTGTGCCGCCGAACTGGTCTGTGCGGCGGATATTCTGGTATGCGACATTCGTGATGCACTGGGCCTGCTGAGTCATCCGCTTCGGATCAAGGCGACTTTGCGTCGATAAAGATAAGGGGATTGCGATGAGTGAGAGCAAACAAGACGACATGCTGGTTCTGCTGGACGAAACGGTTGAGCAACTGGATGGCTTCAGGGCTGATTTTTCAGAGAAAATTGATCGATTTGCTGAATTGAAAAAACGGTTTATGGAGGGTCGATTTCATCTGGCGGTTCTGGGGCAGTTCAAGCGGGGCAAAAGTACCCTGTTAAATGCGCTGCTTGGTGATGCGGTTCTTCCGACGGCGGTCATTCCGCTGACGGCGATTCCGACGTTTATCCAGGCGGGTTCCACTTTTGGTGTGCGTATATTCTTCGAGGATAAATCATTGGTTGATCAATCCAGCGATACCCCGGGGGAATTAACGTCTTTTCTGTCGGATTATGTAACCGAGTCCCGCAATCCCAACAACCGGCTGAATGTTCAGCAGGTCGAGGTTTCTTATCCTGCCGGAATACTGCAAAACGGAGTGGTTTTGATCGATACGCCGGGGATTGGTTCCACATTCAAGCATAACACGGAAGCGACGCTGAATTTTCTTCCGCAGTGTGATGCGGCGATGTTTCTGGTTTCGGCTGATCCGCCGATTACCGAGGTTGAAATCGAATTTTTAAAACAAGTCCGCCAGAAAGTGCCGCGGTTGTTTTTTATTCTGAATAAAATCGACTATCTGACGGACGAGGAACGGGCGGATATGCTGACGTTCATTCGAAAGACGCTTTGCGATCAGGTTGGGATGGCGGACGATCTGCCCATTTTCTGTGTGTCGGCCAGGCGGGGTCTGCAGGCCCGTCAAAACCGGGATTCGGCGGCCTGGGTTCAAAGCGGTCTGGATCGGGTCGAACGCTATCTGATCGATTTTCTTGCCAACGAGAAGACCGAGACGCTGCGCCGGGCCGTCAAAAAGAAAGCCTCCGATATTCTGGCTGAGATCCTGATGCAGATGCAGATATCCGTCCGTTCCCTGCAAATGCCTTTGGACCAACTGGAAAAGAAGCTTGAGATTTTTACGAAAAAGCTGGTTGAGCTTGAGCATACGCGGGATGTCGAGATGGATATTTTTGAGGGGGACAAGAAGCGTATGAGTGCTTTTCTGGAAGAGCATGCGGAGCGGCTTCGTCAAAAGACGCGGGTTGCCCTCAAGCGTGTTGTGGATACAGTGTTTTCGACTCAGGATGGCGGGGCTGTGAATGAACAGGCGATTGAGACGGCGCTGGCCGAGGTTATCCCCGGTTTTTTCGAGCATGAAATGGGACAGAGCACGGGACTATTTCAGGAAAAGATGCATCAAACCCTTCAGCCGCACCGGGAGCGTCTAAAGGCCCTGATTGATTCCATTCGCCAGACTGCCGCCGAGCTGTTTGACATTCCCTACCGTCAGAGTCAAACCGATCAGGATTTTGAGATTACCCGGCGTCCGTACTGGGTCAGTCATCAGTGGGGTCGGTCGTTTCGGCGGATTCCGCGCGGTCTGCTGGATAAAATGCTTCCGACCGGGATGCGGAGAACGCAACTGACCAAGCGGGCGAAGGAACAGATTGAAGAGCTTGTGATTCAGAATGTCGAGAACCTGCGGTGGGCGGTGCTGCAGAATATCGACCAGAGTTTTATACGTTTTCAGTCGGAGATGGCCGACCGCTTCAAGCAAACGCTGATTGCCACGCAGGGGGCGATTGAAGCGGCGATGAAAAAGCGAAAAGAACGGTCCGATCTGATTTCCGAAGAACTCAGTCGGCTGGATTGCGCGATTATTGTTTTGCAGGAAATCAAGGAAAGTTTCGATGACGGTCAGCAGGCCGATTCGAATACAAAAACCTCTATCAAATAGAAAGGGTGTGATTATGAAAGCCAAGATTGCGTCACTGAGTGCAATGGAGATTCTGGATTCCCGGGGCAATCCGACGGTGCGTGTGTTTTGCCGGCTGGATAATGGGATAGCGGTGTCGGCGTCGGTGCCGTCGGGTGCATCGACGGGTGAGAATGAAGCCGTGGAATTGCGGGATGGGGACAAAAAGCGCTACGGCGGCAAGGGTGTGCTGAAGGCGGTGAAGAATGTCAATACGCTGATTGCTCCGAAAGTCATCGGGATGGATCCGTCCCGTCAGGCGGAGATTGACGGGCTGATGATTCAACTGGACGGGACGCCGAACAAGGGCAAGCTGGGGGCCAATGCGATACTGGGGGTGTCGATGGCGGCGGCACGCGCGGCCGCGGTGGCGGCGGACCTGCCGCTGTATGCCTATCTTGGCGGAGCCGGGGCGGTTCGGCTGCCTGTGCCGATGATGAACATTCTCAACGGCGGCAAGCATGCCGACAACAGTGTGGATTTGCAGGAGTTTATGGTCATGCCGATCGGGGCCGGCAGTTTTGCTGAAGCCCTGCGGTATGGCGCCGAGACGTTTCACGCCCTCAAGAAGATACTGGCCCAAAAAGGATATGCCACCAGTGTCGGCGACGAAGGCGGTTTTGCCCCGAATCTCAAGAGCAATGATGAGGCCTGTGAGGTGATTGTCGAAGCGATTGCGGCGGCGGGGTTCAAGCCGGGCCGGGATATTGCGATTGCGCTGGACCCGGCGGCCAGTTCCTTTTATGAAAACGGCAAATACAACCTTGCCAAATCCGGGCAGGGCAAGAAGACCAGTGCGCAAATGACGGAACTGTATGAGTCGTGGATCGGCAAATACCCGATAGTGTCCATTGAAGACGGTCTGGCCGAAAACGACTGGAAGGGATTCAAAGAGCATACGGCAAAACTGGGCGGGAAAATTCAGATTGTCGGGGACGATATTTATGTGACCAATACGCAATTTATCGCCCGCGGCATCAAAGAGCAAAGCACGAATTCCGTGTTGATCAAGCTCAACCAGATCGGGACGGTGACGGAGACGATTGAAGCGATCCACCTGTGCCGCAAGGCCGGCTGGGGTTATGTTATTTCCCACCGCAGCGGTGAGACGGAAGATGCATTTATGGCGGACTTTGCCGTGGCGATGGGCGGCGGTCAGATTAAGACCGGCTCTGCCTGCCGCAGTGAACGGATTGCCAAGTATAACCGGCTTCTGGAAATCGAGGCGGAGCTGGGTTCGGCGGCGGTATTCTGCAATCCGCTGGCCTGATTCGCCGCGTGAATCACCGTCGTGCAGACCGGACTGACACAAGCCATTTTCTGCTTTGCCGTACTCTTTAGTGTACTGGCGGCGGCGATGGCTTTTTTGATTACTTATGAGGAATACAGGCATCATTATCCCGATCGGCGGCAAGTCCGGAATGCCGCGCTGCAGGCGGCTGTTTTTGCCCTGGCGTTTTTCCTGCTGGTGGGTTTGGTGCTGGCCGTTGTGCTGCCTATTCTATTGGATCAGGTTGTATAAGCATGTATTTTGTCGGGAGAAAAAAAGAGATTCATACGATTGTCAAGTCGCTTGAGACAGGACAAAATATTGTACTGACGGGTAAATTTGGAATCGGACGAACCAGCCTGATCCATCATATTTCGGATTTGCTGCGGGACCAGTTTCATTTTATTTTTACCGACTTTTCGAAGACCGCCAAAGCGATATGCGAGGTCAGTCTTGCGGAATTGGGTTCCGGGCGTCCGGGCATCGAAACGCTGCATTTCAAGACGGTTCGGAGCAAGCTGGTTCGATTCGATTCTTCGGACGCGCGGCGGGTGGTTCTGGTGATGGATAACATTGCCAGGCTGACGCCGCAGAAGTTTAATCTGATTCGCTATTTGAAGATGCAGAGCCGATTTCAGTTTGTAGCGATTACGGAGTTGTTTTTAAAAACGAGCGAGCTGGACAAGCTTCGCGGGCAATTGCTGCCGGCAGTCCTGGTTGGGCTGTCTTATCTGCCGCGGGCGGATTCCGTCGATCTTGTGCGGCATCTTTTCCGGGCTTACGGGATAGACGCGGGGCCGGAGGAAATTGATTTTCTGGCTGCATCGACCCACGGCTATCCGCTGGGTATCCAAACGCATTTTCGGTCGAGGCAGTCCAGATGAGAAACCCTGATACAGAAAGAGAAAATGAATGAACGAAAGCAATCTGAATAACGACTCAGTTCGTCCGGTCGCGGTGCGGTTTGTTGTGCTGCTGGGATTTGTGAGCCTGTTTGCGGATATGACCTATGAGGCGGCCAGGGGCATCTCCGGGCCTTATCTGGGCATTCTGGGGGCAAGCGGGCTTGTGGTCGGATTGACTGCGGGAGCGGGTGAACTGCTGGGGTATGGGCTGCGGTATGTTTTTGGTCTGCTCAGCGACCGGACCCGGCGGTACTGGACGATTACCATCATCGGATACGCGGTCAATCTGCTGGCTGTTCCCCTGCTGGGGCTGGCCCATCACTGGGAACTGGCGGCGGCGCTGATGATTGCCGAGCGAATCGGCAAGGCGATACGCACCCCGGCGCGGGATGTGATGCTGTCGTATGCGACGGCGACGGTGGGTCGGGGGTGGGGTTTTGCCCTGCATGAGGCGATGGATCAGATTGGGGCGATGGTTGGGCCGGTGATAGTGATGGCCGTGCTTGCGCTGCGGGGTTCGTATCCGTTTGCCTTTGGAGTTCTGGCGATTCCGGCGGTGCTGGCGCTGACTGTGCTTGTCGCGGCGAGGGTCATTTATCCGCAACCGCAGACCCTGGAAGCAGCGTCTGAGGCCCGGCCGGACGGCAGGCTGCCCGCGGTGTTCTGGCTGTATCTTGCGGCTGTCGGCTGTGTCGCGGCGGGATTTGCGGATTATCCGTTAATTGCATTTCATATCAAATCGCATCATCTGATAGAGGATCCGTGGATTCCCCTGCTGTATGCCTGCGCTATGGGAATTGATGCCCTGGCGGCGCTGGTGTTCGGGCGGTGGTATGACAGGAAGGGAATGAGGGTGCTGGCGGCGGCGGTGGCGATTTCGTCGGTGTTTGCGGTGTTTGCTTTTTCGATGCATTGGGTCATGATTGTAGCAGGGGTGGTGTTGTGGGGTGTGGGGATGGGGGCGCAGGAATCGGTTATCCGGGCGGCTGTAGCCGATCTTGTGCCGAAGACCCGGCGGGGGACAGGGTTTGGGATTTTTAATGCGGGATATGGGTTTGCCTGGTTTGCGGGCAGTGTGCTGATGGGGGTGCTTTATGATTATTCGCTGCCGGCGGTGATCGCGTTTTCGGTTGTCAGCCAGCTTGCTTCGCTGCCGATGTTGTTGGGCGTTGGAAGGCGTGCGGGTCGGATTCAGGAGATATAGGGGCTGAATCGGATTATGAGGTCTTTTTTGACAAGGTCCGAGAAACATTGTGATGGCGGGGCTGCGAGAGTGGTTTTGTGTTTTTGAATTGTTGACAGAATCGATTGTTATTGTTCGGAAAATCCGGCTTTGATATAATATACTTTATACAGGGGACGGAATGCCCCCCTGGATAATTCGGGAGAAACTTTTGCAGAATTTATGGATGGAAGCGGTGGGGGTCGCAGCGATAGCCTTTGGCGGGCTGTGGACGGGGGTGTTGTTTTCCCGTCGCGGCAAGACGGCGGGGCTGTGGGTCTGCGCGCTGGCGGTGGCGGCGACGTTTGGGCTTGGGGCATTGCGGTGGAGTTCGGGCGGCAGTGATGGGATTGCCTTTGCGCTGGCGGGGGGGCGGGTCAAGTTTGTGATTCTGTCGTTTGTGATTCCCATGGGTCTGGCGGCGGTGCGGCCTTATCTGCCCTATCGGGCGGAGCGGTGGGCGGTAGTGTGTCTGACCGGGGCGGCGATGGCGCTGTTCGGGGTGATTCCCTGTGTGGGGACGGCGATGGCGGCGACGCGGCTGGCGGCGGCGGGGTCGTATTTTGATGCGGATGGGGTTTGTCGGCAAAGTACGTCGTTTACCTGCGGGCCTGCGGCGGCGGCGACGGCGCTGCGGCGGCTGGGGGTGGATGTGTCGGAAGGCCGGCTGGCGGGGCTGAGCCGGAGCTGTCCTTTTATCGGGACGGCCGAGTATGATTTGTATTGGGGGATTCAGGCCGCGGCGGGCGAGCGGGTGAGGTGCCGGTATGTGCGGGGGCGTGTGCTGCCTGTGCTGGCCGACGGCGAGGTGATGCTGGTGATGATGCCCCAGAGCCGGGTGATGAATCACTGTGTGGCGGTGGTGGCGATGACGGAGGCGGCGGTGGTGGTGGCGGATCCTTCGGAAGGATTGCTGATGCTGCCCCGGGGGTACCTGGAGAAGCATTGGACGGGGTCGGCGATTGTGATGTCAAAATAAGAACATAAGAAAGAAAGTTCGTAGTTCATAGTTCGTAGTTCGTAGTTCGTAGAAAGATAGATTCCAGGCGAATTGGGAAATAATATCCCAGTTGCCGCGAATGCGAGAATCGCGTTTTTACTATGAACTCCGAGCTATGAACTTTTCATTCATTTCGAATTTAAATTCGAAAATCATCGATAGATTCGCACCACCTCATCGTATGGCTTCTTTTTATCATTGATATCGCGTTCCTGGCCGCCGTTGTCGATTCCATCCTCGCCGACGCCCCACACCCGATATCCCGGATAATCCTGCCGGTACTTTAATGGCTTGCCGTCAAACGGATCCACATACACCTCCGGCAGATATGCCGGCACCAAATCGGCCAGCGTCTCGGGCAGATTCTTTTCCGCCAGCCGGTACCGCTCAATCGCCAGGACCGTAATGGTGCCGTCAATCCCGCTCCGGACGCGCAGTGTAATCTTATACACCTTGCTCAGTGAAGGTGTCCAGATTTTGGTCAGAAAATACAGAAAATTCAGGTCTTCCAGCTCCTGTTCAATCGCCTCGGCACGCGGCACTCGCTGGCCGACAGGCAACTCATCCACAGCCATCAATTTCTGTGTGGATTCAATGGACTGCAGGATATTGCGTTCAAACAATCCCGACATGCGAAACAGGCGGGTCTGCGCTGTATTGGCCATTGCCGTCCCGGGATTATAGGGATCGGCATAATATTCAAGCTGATAGCAAAGCTCGCCGGCAAGACCGGTTTTATAATCCAATTGTCCCTGAAGTTTACAAAATTGATCCTGCAAATCCTGTAATTGCTCCGCCGAAAACGAAGTGTATTTCAGACAATCCTCGATAGTACCCGCACTCAAAGCCGCAAGCGCGATTTGAACCAGACGATCGATTAAAAAGGGTTCGCGTGACAGGGACTCACACAGACGAATGCCGTCTCGGATATGGTCATAAGCTTGTTGACTCTGTCCCTGCTGGGCATAATAGAGAACTGCAACAACCTGCGATTGAGCCGCTTTTTTGATATCGCTAAGATTTGATAAATACATATTTGACACAGAAGAAAAATCTCGCGGATAGGCACAATCCGGGATTTGCCCGGCCTGATGCAGCAGATCATACATCGCCCGATTGGCCTCGATGAATTCCCTGGCCGCATCCATTTCTTCGGGCGGATACGGGGCATTGCCTTCGGGCTTCGGGCGATTTCCCATGATTGGCAGCATATCCTGTTTATTCTGATTCGCAAACGGCCGGTATGCCGCAAAGGCCTTTGCATACACATCTGCCGCATTGGGCGTCCCTTCCGGCAGCTTATGCCGGGCCCCCAGCTCGGCAAAGCTGGTCGGCAGCCCCTGGGCCTTCAATTCAGCAATCTTTTGCTCCAGCTCCGACCGCCCGGCCAGAATATACAGCACCAGCAGCCCGACGATTATCACTGCCACCACCCCAAGGCCAATGAACCATCCCTTCAACTCCCGCAGCTTCTCGTGTTTAGCTGTCCGCTCCATACGATCTCCTGTTTTCGCATTGATGTACTTTGAAAGGGGTGGGCTTTCTATGCTTTCTTATCCAATCGCCCACAGCCTGACTGCGTCAGACTGTGCCACTCGTTTCAGACTGTGGCACCCGTCGCATTGCGTGCTTGGGATTTTTTATTCTTGTATCCCTGCATCCCTGCATCCTATATTTATTCCGCCTCCACACATCGTCCCTGTGCCCACTCATACAGGGCCAGCATCTTTTCGCGCATTGTTACCGACAGTGGCGGCGATTCCTTCAGTGCCGTCACAATCATCTCGGTTGAAAGCTCGGTCTTGCCGCCGTAGCATTCATGCAGTGCCGACACCACCGCCTGCTCGATTTCCGCTCCGCTGTAGCCTTCCGAGGCCTGGGCCAGGGCTTCCATATCAAACTGCTCGATATTCCGCTTTCGCTTGGCCAGGTGAATCTTAAAGATTTCCTTGCGGGCTTCGGCCCCCGGCAGCCCTACAAAGAATATCTCATCAAACCGTCCCTTGCGCAGCAGCTCCGGCGGCAGTGCCTCGATATCATTGGCCGTCGCCACCACAAACACCGATTCGCGATGCTCCTGCATCCAGGTCAGCAGCGTTCCGAACATCCGCTTGCTCAGGCCGCCGTCGGTGCTCTGGCTGGCCGCCGAGGCAAAGCCTTTTTCAATCTCGTCAATCCATAAAATCGCCGGGGCCATCGCCTCGATCTGCTTGAGGGCCTGGCGCAGATTCTTTTCCGACTGGCCCACATAGCTGTTGAACAGGGCACTGGGGTCCATCCGGTACAGCGGCTGCTGCCAGGCGGTGGCAATCGCCTTGGCACACAGACTCTTGCCCGCCCCCTGCACCCCCAGAATCAGCACGCCGCGCGGGGCGGTAATTCCGAACTGGGCGGCCTCTTCCCGAAAAGCATTCTGCCGCAGCGTCAGCCATCGCTTGAGATTGGCCATGCCCCCGATTTCATCCATATCCAGCGGCGCCTCGACATATTCCAGCAGCCCATCCGATCGAATCATCATCCGCTTGCCCGCCAGAATCTTGTTGACATCCTTGTCGTTGAATTTCTTATCCACCGACACCGCATCGTAAATCAACTGGCGGGCCTGCCGCAGCGACAGCCCCCGCAGGTTGCGGATGATGGCCGCCAGGCCGTTCTTGGTAATGCCGATTTGCAGCGGCGTCTTGTCGTGAATTTCCCGCAGTGTCGTGCGAATGAGGTTGTCCAGCTCCTTTTCCCCCGGCAGCGACAGTTCAAATTCCCGTGCATAGGACTTGACGACCGCCGGCAGCACATCATCGCTATCGACCAGGACCAGTACACTGCCGTGGAAGCTGATGGTATGTATCGTATCGCGCAGAATCCGCAGGGTGGTATTGACGCACAGAAATTTGCCCAAATCCAGCGCCACGCAGAATGTTCGGGGCGGCACCCGGCAGAAGGTCTCCAGACCCTGCTCGGGCGTTTTTTGTTCCTGCTCGCCGAAACTGGGCAGTACCGGGAAAAAGCCATCCCGAATTCCCCGTCCCACCGACCATATCTGCATCTTGTATTCGAGCTTCTCGGCCGCGTGACGAATCACGTCCAGCGCCTCGTATTCCTCGTGGGTGACGATGGAAATACAACTGTATCCCTGCCGGACTACCTCGATAAAACGACTTACATCATCCATAGATTAGCTCCAGATAAAGTTCTCCTGTAGCCCGTTAGTGTACCCATTTTTTGCCTCTGGACAAGTCTTATCTGATATTTCTTATGACAAAACCGCGTCATCCGGTATTCATGTGATATCCTGCAAAAGAAAGGTTTTTTCCAAAAAAAGACTGGTTTTTGCCGCGTTAAATCGATATACTATTGCGCTTTCCGTAGGTATTATTTAATGGTATGCGGACCATCCGCATGCTGTGGAAAGGTCACAAAAATGAAAGTGCTCGTAATTAACGCGGGAAGCAGTTCCATCAAATATCAATTGTTTGATATGCCCGCAGGCGAGGTCCCCGCCAAAGGCATGATTGAACGCATCGGCGAGGCCCAGTCTCAACTGACTCACAAGTACGACGGCAAGATCCACTCCGCCGCCGTCACTGCCAAAGACCACGAACAGGGCATGCAGGTCATCCTTCAGACCCTGGCCGACCCGACCATTGGCGTCGTCAAAAAGGTCTCCGAAATCCATGCCGTCGGCCATCGTGTCGTTCACGGCGGCGAAGAATTCACCGGCTCGGTCATTATTTCTGATCAGGTTGTCGGTTCCATTGAACGTTTCGCCGACCTGGCCCCGCTGCATAATCCGCCGAACCTGACCGGCATCCGTGCGGCGATGCATGCCCTGCCCGATGCGGTGCAGGTTGCCTGCTTCGACACGGCCTTTCATACCACGATTCCGCCGGTGGCCTATATCTACGGCCTGCCGTACGATATTTATGAAAAATACCGCGTCCGCCGCTACGGTTTCCACGGCACCAGCCATCGTTATGTCGCGCGTCGCTGCGCCAAACTGATGAACGTTGACAAGACCAAAGCCAACATCATCACCTGCCACCTGGGCAACGGCTGCTCCATCACCGCCGTCAAAGAGGGCAAGAGCGTCGATACGTCCATGGGGCTAACCCCGCTGGAAGGCGTCGTCATGGGAACCCGCTGCGGCGACATCGACCCGGCCATCCTGTTCTACCTGGCCGACAAGGGCTACGACATCAAAAAGCTCAACGCCATGTGCAACAAGCAAAGCGGCCTGCTGGGCATCTCCGGCGCCTCCAATGACATGCGCAACCTGCTGGAACTTAGTGCCCAGGGCAACGAACGGGCCAAACTGGCCATCGACATTTTTAATTATCGCATCAAAAAATACGTCGGTACCTATACGTCCGTTCTGGGCCGTCTGGATGCGGTCGTCTTTACCGGCGGCATCGGTGAAAACAACGCCTTCATCCGCAGGGAAGTCTGTGCCGGCCAGACCCAGATCGGCATTGATATCTGCGATAAACGCAACGAGGCCAGAGAACCCAAAGAACGCCTCATCAGCAAAGACAACAGCCGCGTCAGCGTTTTTGTCATCCCCACCGACGAAGAACGCGCCATCGCCGGCGACACCTACGAACTGGCCAAATAGCTCTCAGGACTGTCTGATGTAATGTATCCGGGCGGACCTGAGTGTCCGCCCTTTTCTTTTGCGCAACGCAGTTGGAGGATTTGGAGTTTGGAGTTCGGAGTTCATAGTTCGGAGTTCGTAGTTCGTAGTTCGGAGTTCGTAGTTCATAGTTCATAGTTCATAGTTCGGAGTTCGGAGTTCGTAGAAATTTTAAATTGGAAATTGCAGATTGTAAATTTCAAAGAGGAGCAATGGATGATTTGAGATGGGTTGAAAAGAAATACAAGGACAGGGGTTGACGATTGGGTGGGCACGGGGCGGCGCGTCACGGTCCAGCTTCGCTTGGCCGGTCCGCACACTGCGGGAATGGCAATAGGGGGTGGGTTTGGGTTTTGGGGGAAATGGTTCAAGATGTGAGAAATTTCTTGACGGGCGGGGGGAAATGATGTAGTAAGGAGCGGACAATGGAACAATTGTTTCAAATATGAACAGGCAACCGAAACGCTGAGTGGCCAGCCTGGTATATGGCTACGTACACAAATGAGTAAAGGGGAACGACGTGGACAAAAAAGCGGTATCGTTTTTTGCGGTGGGGCTGGGGGTGGGTATTATCATTTCGACGGCGCTGTTCAGCGTGTTTATCCGGAATATGAAGAACCGAGACAGCGGGGATACGATGGTGCTCAAGCTGTCGCATGGTCTGGAGCCGGTTCACCCGGTGCACAAGGGGATGGTGCTGATGGCCGAGCGGATGCTGGAATTGTCCGGCGGCAAGGTCAAGATCGAGATTTATCCTTCCGGGCAGCTTGGCAATGAGACGGAAAATATCGAGCAGCTTCAGAATGGGGCGCTGGATATGGCCAAGGTATCGGCGGCACCGCTGGAGAGTTTTGTCAAGGAGATGACGGTCTTCAGCATTCCATACGTCTTTCGGGACCATACCCATTACTGGAAGGTGCTGGAGGGGCCGATTGGTCAGGATATGCTGCTCAAGGGGACGTCCAGGGGACTGCACGGGGTGTGCTATTATGATTCGGGCAGCCGGAATTTTTATACGGTGTCCAAACCGGTGCTGACGCCGGATGATTTGAAGGGGCAGAAGATTCGCGTCCAGAAGAGCGAGACGGCGATGAAGATGGTCGAGACGCTGGGCGGGTCGCCGACGCCGATACCGTGGGGCGAGCTTTATACTTCGCTGCAGCAGAAGGTGGTGGATGGGGCGGAAAACAACCCGCCGAGTTTTTATACCAACCGGCATTTTGAAGTCTGCAAGCATTTTTCGCTGACGGAGCATACCCGCATCCCGGATTTGCTGCTGATGAGCGAGGTTTCGTGGCAGAAGCTGTCGCCGCAGGTGCAGATGTGGCTCAAGCAGGCCGCGGAGGAGTCGGTGGTTTACCAGCGCAAGCTGTGGGAAGAAGAGACCGAAAGCAACCTGAAAGAGTGCGAGAAACTCGGGGTTAAGATTTATCGTCCGGACTTGAAGCCGTTTCAGGCGAAGGCCCGGCAGATGTACAAGGATTATGACGGGACGGTCGTTGGCGAGATGATTCAGAAGATCGAGGCGGTGCAATGAACGGATTCATGCAATTATTATATGGCATTCGCCACGTCCTGGTCCGTCTGCTGCAATGGGCGGCGATTGTGATTATGACGGTGCTGGTGGCGGATGTGCTGTGGGGGGTGTTCAGCCGATATGCCATCGGGCACCAGACCGCCTGGACGGAAGAGGTGGCGACGATTCTGCTGATGTGGATTTCACTGCTTGGGGCGAGCCTTGCCTACGCGGAAAAAGGGCATTTGGGGGTGGATTATTTTGTCGGCAAGCTGGAGCCGTCGGCACAGCGGGTCAACGAGATTCTGGTGCATCTGATTGTGGGGCTGTTTTCGGCAGTGGTGATGGTCTATGGCGGCTGGAATCTGTTCAGCCGGACGCTGGAGTCGGGGCAGACGCTGCCGGCTCTGAAGATCGAAGCGGGGTACAAGTACATTGTTGTTCCCATCAGCGGGTGTTTTATGGTGCTGTTTGCGATGGAGCATATTCTTGACCTGCTGACTTGCAAGAACAAGCAAGGGGAGGCCGTACAATGATTGAAGAAATCCTGATTCTGGTGATTAGTTTTGGGGCACTGCTGCTGATGAATGTGCCGATAGCGATCTGCATTGGGGCGGCGTCGTTTCTGACGGTGCTGGCCATCGGCAATGTGGAGTCGTCGTATATCGTGGCCCAGCGGATGGCCGGGGGGGTGGAAAGTTTTCCGCTGCTGGCGATTCCGTTTTTTATCCTGTCGGGGTATTTGATGGGCGAAGGCGGCATGGCCCGTCGGCTGATTGATTTTGCATCGGCGGCGGTGGGCTGGTGCCGCGGCGGACTGGGGTATGTCAATGTGCTGACCTGCATGATGTTCGGGTCGATTTCCGGGTCGGCGGCGGCGGCGGTGTCGTCGGTGGGCGGCTTTATGATTCCCCAGATGAACCGGCAGGGGTACGACAAGGCGTTTAATGTGGCGCTGACCTCGACGGCGGCGACGACGGGGCTTTTGATTCCGCCGAGCAACGTGATGATTGTGTATGCGGTGGTGGCCGGCAGTGTGTCGGTGGCGGATTTGTTTATGGCGGGGGTGCTGCCGGGCATTCTGATGGGGATTTGCCTGATGATAGCCAGCGGGCTGATTTGCCGGTTTCGCGGGTATGGCGGGGCGCAGGCGACGTCGCTGAAACGGATTGTGAGCACCTTTGGCGAGGCGGTGCCGAGTCTGCTGCTGATTGTGATTGTGCTGTACGGGATCCTGGGCGGGATATGTTCGGCGACGGAGGCGTCGGCGGTGTCGGTGGCCTATGCGTTGTTTCTGACGGTGGCGATTTATCGGGAAGTGAAGCCATCGGCGCTGCCGCGGATTCTGCTGGCCTCGGCCAAGACGACGGCGGTGGTGATGCTGCTGGTGGGCTGTTCGACGGCGATGAGCTGGGTGATGGCCCGCGAAAATATTCCGCAGAATGTCAGCGCGGCACTGCTGTCGCTGTCGAATGATAAAATTGTGCTGCTGCTGATTATCAATGTGATCCTGCTGCTGGTGGGCATCTTTATGGATATGACGCCGGCGGTGCTGATTTTTACGCCGATTTTTCTGCCGGTGGCGATGAAACTGGGGATTGACCCGGTGCATTTCGGGATGATTCTGATTGCCAACCTGTGCATCGGGCTGTGCACGCCGCCGGTGGGGACGTGTCTGTTTATCGGCTGCGGGGTGGGACGGATTAGTATCGCCCAGGCGCTGCCGAGCCTGCTGCCGTTTTTTGTCGCGATGATTGCGGCGCTGATGGCGATTACCTATATGCCGTGGCTGTCGCTGTGGCTGCCGAGTGTGGTGCGTGGTCTGGGACAGTAGCATCCGGAACAGCCGGAGTCATACGAGACGAAAAAGATTGACTTATCCATCCGGTATGCTACAGTGTGTGTATTGAAGGCCGGATAAGATGAGACGATATTCCAGAATGATGATATGGTTAATGGCGGTTTTGCTGCCTTGCGGGATGCTGCTGGGCGGGCATACCGGTCCGTCGGCGCAAAGGTCTGATGAAGTCTTGGAATCCGGCATTTGCTCTGGTATCATTTCCATCCCTCTTGTGGTCTATGATCAAACGCAGCTGCGTGTCCGTTCGGGCGGTGAATTATCCCTGTCCGGCTGGGTTGTCATGCCTGTAATGGGTTTTCAACGGATAGCTTCTACCGGCTATTCAGTCCGCACGTTTTATCATTCCTATAATCCTCTGGAATCGACTCTGGTTTCACTGGATTGCCAGCTCCAGATTTGAGCCTTCTCTGTACGCTGGGGGGCGTATCATACAATAATTGATAATCAACCTGAACATTGTACGGAGAAAGTCTATGAATCCTGCACAGATTGGGCAGTTAATCAACGAAAATAAGACGGGGGATGCCTTAAAGATTTTGCTTGGTATCTCGGAAAAAACGAACTGGATACAAAATGCACTGGCGGTCTGCTATATGCGTCAGGGCGATGCTGAAAAAGCGGTTTCTGTTTTACTGGATGCAGTTTATCAGAAAAATTCTGTAGTTATCAAGCCCGGCGTGTCGGATACGACCAAGCTGAATCTGGCGGCGGCGATGCTTCTGGCCGGACGGGTTGAAGGGGGCTTAAGTGTCCTTAATGAGGTGCGGCGCGACCTGCCGATGAAAAAACAATTGGACAATGCATTTCAAAACTGGAAAAAGCAGCAGCCGATTGGGTCTAAGATTCTGATGGCGCTGGGTGTCTATCCGACCGATAAGCCGGTCACGCTGGATTTTCCGCCCGGCCAGATTGAAGTGGACCTGAAAGCGGAGCATTTTGCACGTTAAATATGCCCAACGGTGGCGTACCACGGTCAAGCTTCGCTTGGCCGTGGCACACACTGCTTCAGCAGAAATGACAAAAGATGTTCACCGGGTTTCCAAAGCGATAAGGGTATTCTATGTCAATTGTCTTGATTGGTATTGGTCTGGTGCTGCTGTATTTTGGGGCGGAGTGGCTGGTGAGAGGGGCGTCGTCGCTGGCGATTCGTATTGGGGTGCAGCCTCTGGTGATTGGATTGACGGTGGTTGCGTATGGGACCAGCGCGCCGGAGTTGACGGTCAGTACGCAGGCGGCGATCAATACTATGGGCGATATTGCGGTGACTAACGTGGTGGGGTCCAATTCGTTCAATATTGCGTTTATTCTGGGGGTTGCGGCTCTGATTTGTCCGATCAGTGTGAGCCGGCAGTTGATTCGCTGGGATGTGCCGGTGATGATTGCGGTTTCGCTTTTGTGTATTTTGTTTCTTCGGGATATGGCCCTATCGCGGCTGGAAGGGGCGATTCTTTTCGTCGGGGCGGTGCTTTATACGGTGTGGACGTTTTATCAGGCCAAACGCGAACCCAATCAGTCACTTTCCGAGGAGGTACCTGCGGAAGTGAGCCATGGGCCCAGGCGGATGACGATGATTTGCGGATTGATTCTGGCGGGGCTGGTTTTTCTGGTACTGGGGTCCAAGGCGCTGATTGCCGGGTCGATCCGCGTGGCCCATCATTTCGGCATCTCCGAGGCGGTGATTGGGTTGACTATCATCAGTGCGGGGACCAGTCTGCCGGAGTTGGCGACGTCGGTGGTGGCGGCGATTCGACGGCAGCCGGAGATTGCCATCGGCAATGTGGTCGGCTCGAATATTTTTAATATATTGGCAATTCTGGGGTTGTCCTCTCTGATTAAGCCATATTCGTCGCCGGGCTTGACGAATATGGACTTGCTGATGATGCTGAGTATGGCGGTGGTGTCGCTGCCGTTTATGTGGTCGCGGTTTCGGCTGGATCGCTGGGAAGGGGGCGTCTATCTGTTGTGTTACGGGCTTTATCTGGCCTATCTATGGCCGAAGTAAATTGGCATGAGCAACGAGAAAAAACTTGCGGAAACCCGCGGATAAATTATGCTTAGCGGCCAGGATGTTTGGACCGGTTCCTTTCGTTAATATATAAGGAAAATGGTATGAATGGTTTGTTTTGCATGACATTACGACGGATTTTGGCGGTGGGTCTGTTTGTTTTGGCGGGGGTTGCTTTGGGGGCGGAGCGGGCCTATCTGTTTACCTCGTTTCGGGACAATGGCGACGGGCTGCATCTGGCTTACAGCAGTGATGGGCTGCGATGGACGGACCTGGATGAGGTGTTTGTGGTGCCGGAGGTGGGGGGCAAGCTGATGCGTGACCCGCATCTTTTGCGGGGGCCGGACGGGGTGTTTCATCTGGTCTGGACGACGGGCTGGAATGATAACGGGATTGGGTATGCCCGATCCAAAGACCTGGCGAGCTGGTCGCAGCAGAAATATATCCCGGTGATGGGCAAGGTGGAGGGGGTGAAGAACTGCTGGGCGCCGGAGACGTTTTATGATGCCAAACGCGGCGAGTATATGATCACCTGGTCGTCGGATGTGACGGGGCGATTTGCTGAAACGGTGTCGCAGGATCGGATGAACAACCGCACGTATTTTGTGACGACCAAAGATTTCGAGACATTCAGTGAGCCGAAGGTGCTGCTGGAGCCGGGCTTTGACCATATTGATGCGACGATTATGGAGTTGGGGGGCAAGTTTGTTCTGACTTTCAAGGAAGGCGACATGCAGGCCAAGGGCAAGTGGGGGCCGATCTGGCAGGCGACAGCGGATGACCCGCAGGGGCCTTATACGGTTAATCCAGTGCCGCTGCTGACGCAGCGGGCGGAGGGGCCGACGATGGCCCGGGTGGGTGAGGATTATGTTCTCTATTATGACTTCTATAGTGATGGCCGATATGGTGCGATGCGCAAAAGCGGTGATGGGGGCTGGGCGGATATCAGCGACCAGATTCGTCCGGTCAAGGGGCAGCGGCATGGGACTGTGCTGGCGGTGAATGCCGCGATTGTGGATGCACTGAAGGCCCGCCAGGCCAAGCTGCCGCCGGCGCCGGTGCTGCCGGGGTATCATGCGGACCCGCATATTGCGGTGTTTGACGGACGGTATTATATTTATCCGACCACCGACGGCAACGAGGGGTGGTCTTCGACGTCGTTTAGCTGCATGTCTTCGACGGATTTAGTGCACTGGCAGAATCATGGTGTTATCCTGCGGCTGGGGGTGGATGTGTCGTGGGCGGACAGGCATGCCTGGGCGCCGGCGATTGCCGGCAAGAACGGCAAGTATTATTTCTATTATTCGGCGGCCCAGCAAATCGGGGTTGCGGTGGCGGACTCACCGGCGGGGCCGTTTACGGATCCGCTGGGCAAGCCGCTGGTTGCCAAGGGGGCGTATCCGTGCCAGTCGATTGATCCGATGGTCTTTGTGGATGACGACGGGTCGGCGTATCTATATTTCGGGCAGGGCAACTGCATGGCGGTCAGGCTCAACGACGATATGATTTCCTACGATCCGGCAGGAATGAAGCGGATTACGCCGCCGGGGTATAATGAGGGCAGTTTTGTTCTGAAGCGCAAGGGCAAATATTACCTGATGTGGTCGGAGCATGATACGCGCGATCCGCGGTACAGTGTGGCTTACGGGGTTTCGGATTCGCCGATGGGGCCGTTTGTCAAGGCCAAGGACAATCCGATCCTGAAGGCCAAAGGGATGGTGCTGGGGGCGGGGCATCACTCGGTGGTGCAGGTGCCGGGCAGGGACGAGTTTTATATCGTGTATCACCGGTTTGCCATTCCCGGCGGGACCGGCTACAAGCGCGAGACGTGCATCAGCCCGATGCGATTTGATGCCGAGGGCAAAATTGTGCCAGTGGATGTGTATGAGCCGGCAGTGATACAGAAATAAGCAAACAAACACGGGTTATGCTCGTATAACAGAGTCCGTGTTTATCAAAGAAAGACCCATACAACAGGATTATGATGAATAAACCGAAATTTTTTCAGACGAAATACAGTCGCAAACTGGAAGACTTGTTTTTTCTCCGGCAGGATGCGATCCTGACCGAGGAATATCACCGGATGGAGGCGATGAAGGAGACCAAAGAGGCGCTGGCCCGAGTCTCCGGCATTTCCAATGATGCGATTTTAGAGACGTTGGTCCAGATGAATATCCGGCCGGAGGTTCTGGCGTCGCTGGCGCTGATACCGCTGATTGAGGTGGCCTGGGCGGATGGCAGTGTGGATGAGCGGGAAAAGGCGGCGATTCTGGATGCGGCGGCCAAGTCGTTTTTTGCCAAAGACAGCATCGATTTTACCCTGCTCAAACAGTGGATGGAGCATCGTCCGTCGCGGGAACTGCTGGATGCCTGGACGCACTATATTCAGGGACTTTGCGAGACGCTGACGTCCGAACAGAAGAAAAATCTCAAACACGAGCTGATTGGCCATGCCCGGCAGATTGCCCAGGCGGCCGGCGGTTTTCTGGGATTCGGCAGCAAGATATCGGACGCGGAGCATCGTGTTCTGGATCGATTGGAATCGATGTTTGATTAATGAAATAGAATTTTGAGGCAGGATTTACTGCATCAGGTGGGCCAGCAGGATTTTGAGGCCGATGCCGATGAGGATGAGTCCGCCGAAGACTTCGATTTTGTTTTCGAAGAAATGGCCTGCGCGTTTGCCGATTTCCCAGCCTGCCAGGCAGATGACAAAGGTGATGGCGCCGATGAGGGTGACGGCCTGAAAGATGAACGGTGTGACCAGCGACAGGGTGATGCCGACGACGAGGGCGTCGATGCTGGTGGCGATGCTCAGGGCCAGCAGGACGCCGAGTCTGGACGGGTCGTGCGGTTTCTGGCCGGCTTCTTTCATCTGGAAGGCTTCATAAATCATTTTGCCGCCGATGAGGGTCAGCAGGAGGAAGGCCAGCCAGTGGTCATACGAGGTGATATAGCAGATTAATTTTTCTCCGAGAATCCAGCCGAGGAAGGGCATGAGGGCCTGGAAGCCGCCGAAGAACAGGGCCATGCGAATGCCGTGGCCGATATGGAGCTGGCGATAAAGGCTGCCGGTGACGACTGAGACGGCGAAAGCGTCCATCGCCAGACCAACACCGATGCCAGATACTGTAACTAATTCCAATCCAGTCATTCTTTTACCTTACTGGGGACAATTTCAAACACTGTAATTTCAGGTCTGGCCAGAAATCGTACCCGCGGCAGCCATCCGCCGTCAAGTCCAATTCCGCGATTGGTGTATATGGTTATATTTTCATAGCGATTCAATCCGCGTTCAAAGGATTTGCCGGTGGCCGACATGGTGGTGATGGCTCCCCAGTACGGCAGGGCGACCTGCCCGCCGTGGGTGTGGCCGCACAGGTATAAATCAATCGGCAGGCCTTTGAGCCAGACGACAAAATCGGGGGTGTGGAATAAAAACAGCGTGAAGAAATCCGGCTTGAGTTTAGTGATGACCGGGCCGCTGTGAGGGCCGTGCATATAGCCCAGTCCGGCGACACAGAAGGTCTCGCCGTCTTTTTCGAGAAACCGCACGTCCTGATTGAGGACTTCGAAGCCTGTATCGGTGAAGCGGTCCAGGTCGGTCATGCGTTTGGTGTCCCAGTTGCCGGTGACGGCGAATTTACCGATGGAGGCGTTGAGGCCTGCCAGTGTTTTGCGGAACAGGTCCAGCCCTGCGGGGGAGTTGATGGCGTCGCCGGTGAAGACGACCAGGTCGGGATTTAATAGATTGATAATCCCTGCTAAGCGGGGTTCGAGGCGGACTTTGTCTTCGCAGTGCAGGTCGGAAATCTGGACAATCCGCAGGGAGGTGTTGACTAATTTGTCGGTTTCGAGCCGGACGGTGACGACTTCCAGACGATACGGCTCGATACAGCAGCCATAGAGCAGGCAACCCAGAGCAATGAGACATAAAATGTGATTGATAATCATCCCGCGTGAGGTCAGTATCCTCTGGGTGGATTGTTTTTTTATTCGCTGTTTAAAAAACCGCAGCAGTTGAATTAATTCAATACTGAATATAGCCGCCAGCAGCAGCGTAAAGATTAACACCGGAAGGATTAATGACAACGGTTCCTGCATTAGGATACCGCCTTGACCATGTCGGGATGGGTGAGGTCTTCGACGATGCATCCGCCGGGCGGGACGATCAGAAATTCGCGATCGTTCCAGTCGCCATCGACCATCCGCTGCATCAGGCCGGGATTGCCTTCGATATGGTCGTATTGCCAGTGGAGGTATTCGGCACAGCGGCGGGTGTAATCGGACTGCTGGTCGGCGCCGGCCAGATGCCAGTCGATATAGACTGCCCAGTTATACTCTTTCATCCAGGTCTGTTCCATCTCCAGCAGATACTGGGCGTTGTCGGGGCCGTATTTTTCGGAATATTCGGCCAAGAGGCGTTCGTATCGGTCCCGGCCGGGCATGGTGCCGGTGGCGATCCAGCCGTCGCTGTACCAATAGACGCCGCGGTGGGAGTCGATGTAGTTCTGGTAGGCGTCCCGCGAGCCGAGCAGCAGGGTGATGCAGTCGTGGGCGCGGGGCAGGATGGTCTTGATGGCCGCCCGCAGGCCGACGGTACCGTTGCCGCACAGACCATAGCCCAGCAGTATTGCGTCATAGGGATTTCCCTGATTGTCGCAGGTTTTGTCGAGTTCTTTCTGGACCTCGGCGCGGAGGATGTCCGGCGTATTGTGCAGACCCTGCGGCATCAGGAGGATATCCACGATGTTGCCGCTGCGGGCCGCGACGGTGTACGCTTCTTTCTGGATGGCCTTGCAGATTATAAATTTCAGACGCATGGCGGAGATTGTAGCGGAAAAGAGGGATTTTTTCCATTTTCATTTTTCCTTTTTCCTTTTACAATGAAACCCATGTCCAATATCTCCAAACAGGTTATTTTTCGGGGGCACGTGCAGGGCGTGGGATTTCGCTATACCGCCCGGAATATCGTGCGCGGTTATCGGGTGACGGGGTATGTCCGCAATCAGGACGATGGTTCGGTTGAGGCCGTGCTGCAGGGGACCGAGGCGGATGTTCAGGCGTGCATCGATGAAATTCAGGAGTATTTCGGCGGGTATATCCGCAGCGTGACTATTTCGCCGATGGTGTATAATCCCAATTGGACGGAGTTTGAGATTACGTTTTAGAAAGGCTCTAAAGACGCGTTTGTGTCACCCTGCTGGGGCGTGGTAGAGAAAGATATATGCTGACCGGGGGTTTCCACCCCCGGCTATTTTATACGACCCCTTTGGGGTCACAAAAACGGATTTTTTTATACGATTCCCGTGAAAACACGCTGTATCATACCGGTGGTATTTTTCAAAACAATTTTTTGCTGTCGAGCAGGATGGTGACGGGGCCGTCGTTGACGGAGTCGATTTGCATGTCGGCGGCGAAGATGCCGGTCTGGACGGGGATGCCCAGGCCGCGGAGGTTCTTGATGGTCTGTTCATAGAGGGCTTTGGCCAGTGCGGGCGGGGCGGCCTGCGAGAAGTCCGGCCTGCGCCCCTTGCGGCAGTCGCCGAACAGGGTAAACTGACTGATCAGGAGGATGCCGCCGGTGATATCCAGCACACTGCGATTCATCTTGCCGCCGTCGTCGGCGAAAATCCGCAGATTGGAAATTTTGTCGGTGATATAGGCCGCATCCGCCGGGCCATCGTCGGGCCCGACCCCCAGAAAGACCAGCAGGCCCTGCTCAATCCGGCCGGTGACTTGGTTATCGACGGCGACAGAGGCCTGTTTGACACGTTGTATGACGGCTCGCATAAAATTATTCCATGTCGTTGTTCATCTTTTTGCAATCAGGCAGAACTTGATAAAGTCAGCGTCCAGAAACATGGCAGCGTATTCGAATATGTACGCTGCATATTGTTTCTGGACGCTCGTTAAAATCCCATCGCTTGCGCTCAGGGCTGCTGTTTGCTTCTACGCCAACTAAGCAATCCGACTTGTCATACCCGCGGAGGCGGGTATCCAGCATTTGGCCTTGTGCGGTGGATTCCCGCTTTCGCGGGAATGACAATTTTTGATTATTTCATCGGCGATTTAAATTACAGTTCCCAGCCTTTGCGATATTCTTTGGTCAGGTATTGATCGGCTTCGGGGTGGCTGGGGAATTTCATCTGTTCGCCGTCCCAGGTCAGTTTGGTCTGCATGCGTTTGGCGACATTGCCCAGGTGGACCAGTTCGGTCAGGCGGCTGGAAATCGAGAAGTCGGAGCTGGCCTGTTTGCCCTGCTTGATGGCCTCGATCCATCCCTGTTCGTGGATGCCGTTGACGCGGGGCAGGGTTTGCGGCGGTTTCTTGTAGGCCTGCATGGCGGTGTAGGGCAGCAGTTGCGGGCTGTTGCCGTAGGTGCCGCACATCAGGGTGCCCTTGTCGCCGCGGAAGATCACGCCGCCTTCGGCATCGCCCATCTTGCGATTTTCTTCCAGTTCATCGGGCCGGGCCGGCTGAAGGCCTTCGTACCAGGTCAGTTTCAGCGGGGGCATTCCCTCGCGGGCCGGGTAGCGGTAACGGACAATCGAGGCCACCGGGTGGGTGTCTTCGTTGAAGTCCGTGACGGTGGCTTCAATGCTGGTCGGGTGGCCCAGACGCATTGCCCAGAACACCGCATCGAGGGTGTGGACGCCGCGGTCGCCCATCCATCCGCAGCCGAAGTCCCACCAGGGTCTCCAGGAGCCGGGGTGATAGCAGGGGTGGTAATCGCGCTGTTTGGCCGGCCCGAGCCACAGGTCCCAGTCCAGTGTTGCGGGCACCGGGGGTTTATCCGTGGGTTTTCGTCCGTTTCCGGGGCTCCACCAGGCCTTGCCCCAGGGATAATAGGTCTCGTTGCTCCAGGCGTCCACTTCGCGGATTTCGCCGATGGCGCCGGCCCATATCCATTCGCACAGCAGGCGGACGCCTTCGCCGGAGCGGCCCTGGTTGCCCATCTGGGTGACGACGCCGGTTTCTTTGGCGACTTTGGCCACGAGGCGTGCTTCGTGGATGGTGTGGGTCAGGGGCTTCTGGCAATAGACATGCTTGCCGGCCCGCATGGCGGCCAGGGTAATCACGGCGTGGGTGTGGTCGGGGGTGGCGATTAATACTGCATCGATATCTTTCTGTTCGTCGAGCATCTTGCGATAATCGCGGTAGCGTTTGGCCTTGGGATATTTTTCGAAGGTCTTGGCGGCATACTGGTCGTCCACGTCGCAGAGGGCGACGATGTTTTCGGTTTCCATGTTTTGCAGGTTGTTAGCCCCCATGCCGCCGATGCCGATGCCGGCGATGTTGAGTTTTTCACTGGGCGGGGTGCCGCCGTCGGCGCCCAGCACGTATCGGGGAACGATGGTGAACGCCGCTGCCGACAGGGCGCTGGAACACAGAAAATTCCGCCGATTCATGGTTGTCCTGTTTTGCATTTTTGTCTCCTCACTTTCTTTATAATAATCACTTCCATTTCAGATTCGTCGCGGCCAAGGCGCTTCCCTCCGCCAGCTTCGAGCACTATCTTGCGGGTTCCTCTCCAAGTTCATTTTGGCGGACAAAGATATCCGTCGGGTATTATTCCCAAGTGGCGATTTTTTCCAGGCGGCGCACGATATCCAGATGCTGGGTGCAGGCCAGTTCGCAGCGGCCGCACTGGACGCAGTCTTTGGCCTGGGCCTTGCGGTCCACGAGGATGCCCCATTTTTTTTGAATGTCCAGACCTTTGGCCATTTCGCTGTCGGTTTTGCCGACGAGGACTTTGTCGTTGTAGTACTGCATATACGAAGCAATCGGGATATCTTTGGGACATCGGCCCATGCAATAGCCGCAGCCGGTGCAGAGGCGGTCCATATTTTTGGTGACGTGACGGCGGATGCGCTGGATATCGTCCTGTGAGAACGGTTTGGCGCTGTCGGCCACGCGGCAGGCGGTGTCGATGTGCTGGCGGGTGGTAAAGCCGATCAGGGTGACGGTAATCTGCGGGCAGCCGACACAGAATCGAATGGCTGCTTCGGTTGCGGTTTCGCCGGGGCTTGCCAGGAAGGCAAGCTGTTTTTCGTGGATGGGGATGATGCCGCCGGCCAGCGGATTCATGGCGACTACGCCCATGCCGGCCTGATGTGCTGCTTGGACGCCTTCCCAGCGATACAGGAAATTCAGGATATTGATTCCCATTAAAATCCCATCGAATTGGCGTTTGTCGATCAATTTGACAATCTCGGGGCCGCGGAGATGGGACGAGACGACGATGTGGCGGATGAGGCCTTTTTCTTTGCAGCGCAGCAGGCCTTCGTATTGGCCGCCGGGCCGCATGGCCAGGTCGTATTCTTCCAGACGGCGGATGCACCAGACATGATAGAAATCGATATAGTCGCACTTGAGGCGGGACAGGGATTTTTCGACGGCCTGAATGGATTTTTCCGTGGTGTCGTAATCTTCGGGCATGCCCTTGGTGGAGACATAGAACTGGTTGCGACGGGATTTCATGGCGGCAAAGGCCCTGCCGTAAATATCTTCGCTGCGGTCCTTGCAGTAGTCGGGTGCGGTGTCAAAATAGGTGATGCCCTTGTCGAAGGCGTAGCGGAGCAATTCGGCGTTGGCGTCGTCGGTGCAATTGAGGTCAAATCGCATCCCGCCAAAGCCGATGGCGCTGACTGTGAATCCAGTGCTGCCGTAAGGTTTCGTAAGCATTTATGATTCCGATACAACGGATATAATTGTCGCTATGGTGTTATTTTATGATACAGCTTGAAATTGTCCAGATAAAAAGTGGTCGCTTTGTCTGCATTGCTGATGAATCCTACCCATTGCAGGGCATGAAAGTCCTTGGACAGCATCGGCATCTTTTCGACGCTCTGGGGCGTTTGTCCGGCAGGCGTCCAGGTGATTGACCATTGCTGCTGTTCGAGTGCCAGATGAAGTTGAAAATGAATCCATGTGTCGGCGGGCAGGGCGACCGGGGGCTTGCCGGGAATGTGCAATTGTCCATCGCGAATCGACAGATTCGGCCCGGTCTGATACGGGGGTTTGTTGTAATCGCGTCCTTCGATGACGATGTCGCAGCCGTCGGTGACTTTCAGGTCAAAGCTGCAGTCGGCGGTGCCGTCGGGATAATTGCAGCGATAGACCAGGTGCGGATTATAGCGCTGGGACAGACCTGCTGCGTCCTGAATCTTCAGTGATTGTTTGCCGGTGGCGGCGGTGTCTGCGGTAACGCCAATCGCGTCGCCTTTGTTTTCGACATAGTTTTCGGCGGCAGGGGCGACGCCGGGGGCATAATCCTCGAAATCGTCGTCAATGGCCACCGGCGGCGGGGGCGGTGCGATTTTTAATGGCTTGACGGGAATCGACCGGGCGAGCCTGACCCAGTCCATCGGCCCATAGACACCTGCATCGTCGGCCTTGAAGGCTTTGAATCCGAGTTTGAAGGCCGGTGAATCCGCGGCCAGCTTGCCATCAAGCTTTGTAATGTCGGTAAATTTCGGGTCGGCGATGACAGAATGCGTATCGCGTCCAAGCTTTTGCCACTCTTCAAAGGTTTTGCCGGCAAAATCAAACGTGCCGCCGTCGGCCCGGAAGTAGCAGTTGTTATCCATCTGTACCCTGACCCGGTCCCAGGGGCCGCTGAGCAGGGCGCCTTTCTCGAAATAAATGATGTTCTTGTCGAAGATAAACGACAGATGCTCTTCAACGCGTGTGGCTTGAAGCTGGGCCAGTTCGCTGTCGATGAAGATGTTGTTGTGGATGTGGTTGTCTTTGCCGTAGTGCTGGTGGAAGCCGCCGGTCTTGGTGCGAAAGACGAGGTTATAGGCCATTTCGATATTGCTGCTGCCTTCGTCGGTGTAAAGACCCCAGCCGCCGTAGGAAAAGGCATAGACATCGTGAATCACGTTGTGATTGACGGTAGTGCCTTCGGAAGGGCCGAGGGTATAGACGGCGCCCATATCGCTCAGGACGCCGTAGCCGATATGGTGAAGGTAGTTGTAATCGATGCGGTTGCGTTTGGCCGGGCTGTGGTCGTAGCCCCAGCGCCAGCCGACCGAGACGGCGGTATAGTACAGGTCGGCGATTTCGTTGTGGGTGATGATATTGTCGGGACTGTGGCCGATCCAGACGCCCACGGCACAGGGGAACAGATAGCCCATCGCATGCAGGATGTTGTTGTCCACGAGGATATGGCTGGTCTGGTCGGCGAGATTGGCGGCGATGGCCGTTGAGCCGATTTTGATGCCGCCGGCGCCGGTGTCGGTAATATGGCAGCGTCTGACGGTGCATGTTGTGCAGGCGTCACGGAACCACATCGCATAGGTGCCGATATGAGCGATGCGGCAGTCTTCGAACACGATATTCCGGGCCCCATCGGCATGGACGGCGGCTCCGATCTGTACGGCGGCCTGTGCCGGTTCGAAGCCATCCGGGCCGGACAGATACTGGCCGTGTTCAAAGGCCAGCCCTTTGAACTGGATGTGTTCGACAATCTGGCCGTCGGCGGGGCTGCCCTGGATGCGGATGAATTGCTCCAGCCGCGGGGCGATGACCTGCACTTTGGCCATGTCTTCGCCGGGCAGGGGTTTATAATACAGCCAGCCGTCGCGTGCCAGAAACCATTCGCCGGGGGTGTCCAGGAACGCCATTGCATTTTCAAAGAAAAACGGCGTATCGGCGGTCATGGGATTCCACGACTTCATAGGGCCGCCTTCGATTCGCATGACGTTTCGAGGGGCGTCGAGGTCTCTCAAAAACTTTCGAGTGACGTCCCATTTATGATAGGCTACCATCTGTACATCTTTCAGGGCCTTCTCGTCGATACCGGCCAGTGCCGCGGTGGTGTCCGGGTGCAGCTTGATGGTCTGGATGGCTCGGTCGTTTTCCATGCGGGTTTCCCGGACCGACTGCATATAATGATAAAACTCGTTGGGTGTTCGTGCCCGCACCGCCCGCCTGCCATCGACAAAAAGCTGCTCGAAATACCATGTGCCGCCGGCGACTTCGGGCAGGTGGGTCTTCCAGATGCCATTCTGATGCGGCTGCCAGTTGGTCACGGCCACGCCTCCACTGAAGACGGGTTTGGCGCCGGTGGCGGCCTGATAAACGACCGGCTTTTGCGGCTGGCCGCTGTCCAGTGCGGTCAGTTCAAGCGTCTGGGTCATGGTATAAATTCCATCGGCAACGATGATGCGTACCGGGGTTTCATTGGGTTCGCCGGCCCGCAGTTTGCGAATCACATCGCGTGCGGCGGTCAGCGTGGCCAGGGGGCCGTTGGATTTGTCGAGGTTGGGTTTGTCGTACATGCCCGACCAGGCATCGTTGCCGTTGGGGCTGACATAGACGGTTACGGCTGCGGTGTGCGCAGACACGACCAGCATCACCGCAAGGGCAATGCTTGTGACGGGACATCGATGGGTCATGGGAGTTCTCGCTTTTAAGATTGAGTAACGGTGTGAACGGTCTTGCACCGCGGGCATTGTACTCGGTTGGTCGGCAGGTTTGGCGGCAGCTTGAGTTTGACGCCGCAGGGGCAGTCAATAAAGGCAAAGCCCTGCTGCTTGCGGATAAAGTCGCCGAAGAGAATACGCTGTTGGGCCTTGGCGGCGGGCTGGGGCTTCGGTTCGGACCTCGTGTCGGCCTGCCGGGTGGGGATGGCTTCGGAGTCTTTCAGGGCTGAGGCGGGAATGATGCCGGATTTGCCGGTTACCGAGCGATAGGCCTGGTCATAATCCTGATAATTGGCGCCGTGCATCATTGCCCGCAGGACACGAATGCGGTCTTCGGGGGCAGGATGTGTGCTGAACAAACTGGCCTGTCTGCCTCGAAACGGACTGGATATATACATGGGTGCGGTGACTTTGTTGGCGGTTTCCATGGGGATTTTGCTGCCGGAGATTTTTTCCAGGGCACTGGCCAGCCCTTCCGGATAGCGTGTCAGGCGGACGGCGCCGGCATCGGCCAGAAATTCCCGCTTGCGCGACAGGGCAAAATACAGAATCTGGGCCATCAGCGGCGCCAGAATCGCAGCAACCAGGGCGATGATGATCATCAGGCCCTGTGCGTTATTATTGTCGCGGCCGGAGTAGCGTCGATGGGATCCATACATCGTGCCCCGCAAAAAGACGTCGGCCAGCAGGACGATGGTGCCCAGCATGATGCCGGCCAGCGTGACAAACAGGATATCCCGGTGCACGATATGGCTGACTTCGTGGGCGATGACGCCCTGAAGTTCGTCGCGGTTGAGTTTGGCGAGCAGGCCTTCGGTGACTGCGACGGCTGATTTGGAGGGGTTGCGTCCGGTCGCAAAGGCATTCGGCGACGGGTCGGGAATGATATAGACTTTGGGCATGGCCGGAAGCTGTGCGGCGATTTTCATTTCTTCGACGATGTTGAACAGCATCGGATGGACTTCGGGCGTGACTTCGACGGCACCGCTGGAGGCCAGCAGTATCTGATCGCCCGAAGAAAAGCTGATGAGGGTCAGCAGCAGCCAGACTCCGCCTGCGATCAGGATGCCAACGCCGACGCCCTGCGGCCCGACGAAGGCATAGCCCAGCAAGCCGCCCAGTCCCAGCAGAAGGCCGGCCATGGCTGTCAGCAGGATCATCGAGTTGCGCTTGTTAATCCGTATCTGTTCCCACATCGATAGAAAAATTCTAAATTCTAAATTCTAAATTCTAAACTCTAAATCTGAAACATGAAGTTTTGAACAATCAAAATTTTACTTTGGGTACTTCGCGTTCGGCGGTGCTTTCGATTTCAAAGAAATCGCGTTTGGTAAAGTTAAACATCCCGGCGACGATATTGCTCGGGAACATCTGGGTCTTATTGTTATAGGTCAGCACCGCGTCGTTGTAGGCCTGGCGGGCGAAGGCGATCTTGTTTTCCGTGCTGGTCAGGGTTTCCTGCAGCGACAGGAAGTTCTGATTGGCCTTCAGGTCCGGATAATTTTCCACGACCAGCATGAATTTGCTCAGGGCGTCGGTCAGGGCGCCTTCGGCTTTGGACGCCTCGGCCACATTTTTGGCTCCCATCGCCTGGCTGCGGGCCTGGGTGATGGATTCAAAGGTCTGTCGTTCGTGCTGCATATAGCCTTTGGCGGTTTCGACGAGATTGGGAATCAGGTCGTGCCGCCGTTTGAGCTGAACATCAATCTGCGACCAGGCATTGTCCACCTGGTTGCGTCCGCCGACCAGCCCGTTGTAAATGCCGATGACAACCACCGCCGCCGCCAGAACCAGACCGCCCAGCAGCAGGAACATCATCATCATTGCACCTAATCCAGCCATTTTCAATCTCCTTTCGTAGTTTTAAGGGTTTGCCGGCCTTGCATAAGGCGTGCTAAAACCTAAGAATTCATATCTCCAAACATCTCTTTTAAGATCCGTACGACTTTTCCGTCCGGGTCCACTTGTCCGCTTTCGAGCACCCGGGCCAGTTCCCCGCGGTCGAACCATAAGCCGTGGGCCGGACAACGATCCAGCAGAACCTTATTATGGACAGTGCCGACGTTGACTTTTTCCATTTTTTTTCGGCAAATCGGACATTTTCTCACAGTTTCAGTGCAATTTTGGGCCGCTGTAAGAGAAGACATCACCTGGCGGGCCTGGGTTTCATCGGACAGCAAACTTTCTAATTCGCCGGCATCGAGCCAGACACCCCCGCATGCCCCGCAAAAGTCGATTTCGACGTGCTCCAGTTCGGCCGTAATCATGGGTTGTTTGCAATTGACGCAATCCATTATTATTCCTTTCGTTTGGATGGCGAGGGTTATGGTAGTTCTTTTGGTGGAGTTTGTCAAGGTTTACGCTGCCCAATGTCCTGAAATCCGCCATCGTTTTGTCTTGACTTTGGACGCAATCGCCATAATATTGTTCAAATTGTTACAGTAATTAAGCTGCCTTGAATTTCGAACCGACAACCCGGAAAGGTTGCCCATGATAGTCGATTGTCATACACATTTATATTCTGATGGGACGCGGATTTCGCCGCAGGAGCATCGCAGTGCCTGCAAGGATCTGGATGCCTGCATTGTTCTTGCCGGCTGTCAGGCCGACCGTCGCAGTGCCAATGAGGCTCTGTCCGACTATGTTCGGCAGAACAGCAAGGCGGTAGGTTTTGCCACGGTGAATCCGACCGAAGACCCGGTGACGGCCCGGCAACTGAAAAAAGAGGTGCTGGATAAAGACCTTCGCGGTCTTGTATTATATTGTGCCGAGGAGCGGTTTCACCCTGCCAACAGCCGGGCGATGAACCTCTATGAGGCGGCGGCGGAATTGAATCTGCCGATTTTTTTCCATAATTGCCCGCCGTTCAGTCAGCAGGCGGTGATGGATTATGCCCGGCCGTTCCAGTTGGATGAGATTGCCCGGACGTTTCCGACGCTCAAAATGATTGTCGGGCGGATGGGATTTCCCTTTATCGAGCAGACCTGGTGCCTGCTGGGCAAGCATGAGAATGTCTTCGCCGATTTGACGATTATCCCGCAGAAGGTCTGGGAAGTGTATAACCTGGTGATGTCGGCGTATGAGGCCGGGGTGATGGATCGGCTGCTGTTCGGCAGCGGGTATCCGTATGCTTTGCCGCAGACCTGCATCGAGGCCCTGCTGGGCTTTAACAAGATGCTGTCGGATACGCATCTGCCGCAGGTACCGCGGGAAAAGCTGCGCAGCGTCATCGAACGCGACAGCTTAGCCGCCCTGGGCCTGAAATAAAAATCATATACCGTAAGACCGCTGTTTGGCGGTCTTTTTTTGTGCTATCAATTATTGATATGATGCAATCGTATGAGTCGTGAACATTGGGGAAGCAAGCTGGGGGTAATTCTGGCCGTGGCGGGCAGTGCCGTGGGGCTGGGCAATTTCCTTCGTTTTCCGGGCATTGCCGCCGATAACGGCGGCGGGGCGTTCATGATTCCCTATTTTGTGTCTTTCCTGCTGCTGGGGCTGCCGCTGATGTGGATTGAGTGGACCATCGGGCGGTTCGGCGGCGGTTTTGAGCACAGTACCGCCCCTGGGGTGTTTCAGACGATGTGGCGCAAAAACCGCTTCATCAAATACTTCGGCGTCATCGGCATCTTCGGCCCGACGGTTATTTTTATCTATTATACCTATATTGAATCGTGGCTGCTGGGGTATGGCGTTTTTTCCGTGACGGGACGGTACGCCGCCTGTACGGACTCGACGCAAATGGCTGAGTTTCTCAAGGGGTATCAGGGGCTGGTTCACAATGATTATTTTTCCGGTCTTGGGTCGGCATATCTCTTTTTTCTGATTACGTTTATCACGAATATTGTCGTGTTGTGTTTTGGCATCCGCGGAGGCATCGAGCGGGTCTGCAAGTGGGGGCTGGTGGTTTTGTTTGGTCTGGCGGTGATTCTGGTGGTGCGGGTGCTGACGCTCGGGGCGCCGGACTCGGCCCGACCCGAATGGAATCCGATCGCGGGGATGGGATTTCTGTGGAATCCCCAGTGGGAAAAACTCAAGGAGGCCAAGGTCTGGCTGGCGGCGGCGGGTCAGATATTCTTTACGCTGAGTGTCGGCTTTGGCGTCATTTTGACCTATGCCAGCTACCTGACCAAGCAGGATGATGTTGCCCTGTCCGGACTGACGGCGGCGACGACCAATGAGCTGGCCGAGGTGATTCTGGGCGGCAGTATTGTAATTCCCGCGGCCTTTGCGTTCCTGGGCCCGCAGGCTACACAAGCCATTGCCGGGCAGGGATTGTTCGATTTGGGTTTTATTACCATGCCGCTGATTTTTGAGAAGATGGCCTATGGGACTGTATTTGCCGCGATGTGGTTTTTCCTGCTGTTTATTGCGGGGGTGACCAGTTCGATTTCTCTGGCTTTGCCGGCGATTGCGTTTCTGGAGGATGAATTCAACCTGAGCCGCCGCGAGGCGATTATTATTTTTGCGACGATTACTTTTATTTTGTGCCAGCCGGTGATTTTCTTCCTGGGCAACGGGGTGCTGGGCGAGATGGATTTCTGGGGGACCTCGGTCAGCCTGGTCGTGTTCGGTACCATTGAGGCGATTTTGTTCGGCTGGGTTTTCGGGATCGACCGGGCCTGGACGGAACTGCATCAGGGGTCGGATATTCGTATTCCCGGTTTTTATCGCTGGATTATCAAGTATGTAACACCGCTGATGCTGCTGACGATAATCGGCGTCTGGGTCTGGCAGGAATGGAAGTCAAAACTGCTGATGGAAGAGGTGGAACAGGCTAACCGGCCGTTTGTGCTGATGACCCGCATCGGCCTGATGGGCCTGTTTGCATTTTTATTGATTATGATATGGGTGGTCTGGAAACGACGCCATCCCTCGGAGGAAACCTCATGACGACGGCCGGATGGATTTTCATGCTGCTAAGCTGGGGAGTGATTCTGGGGCTGTTTATTTACTGCATGGTACGCACGCTGTCCAGCGGGAAGCGAAACGACAAGTGATATAGTATAGTATAGGCTAAGCCGCGGTTTTGGGGATAATTTTTTTGGGGTTTCGGTATTCTTGCTGGATTTTTCTCACGATGTGAGTTATTTTATTGCTGTAAGAAAATAAACCGTATTATTGGTACCGGATTGAGCCATGTCGCCTGCGGCAGGGTCATCCATGCGTGTGGAGGTTTTTCATGAACAAGCGTAGTGAAATGTCGGAATTAACCCAGGTCTCCCGTCGTAACCTGTTGAAAACCATCCTGTTTACGCCCCCGATTTTGATGTTCAGCAAGGGCGGTCTGTTTGCGGCGGAGGATATCCAGCCGGTGTTCAAACCCCGTATTGTTCCGCCCGGACAGAAGATTCGCGTGGCCCAAATCGGCGTTTTCAACCGCGGCAACGAGGTTCACAATGAATTTCGTCGATTTATGGATAAGCAGGTCGAATTTACCGCCTTTGCCGATGTGGCCTTTACCACGCATGATTTCAAGATGAAAAATTATCCTGATGTCCCGTGTTTCCGGGATTACCGGGAGATGTTCGAGCAGATGCATGAGAAGATTGACGCGGTGGTCATCTGCACGCCGGACCATGCCCATTTTGCCCCGGTGATGCACGCGATGCTGCTGGGCAAGCATGTCTATGTTGAAAAACCGATGGCCCAGAACGTCTATGAATGCCGCCTGCTGGAAAAGACCGCCCGGGCGTGCAAGGTTGTTACCCAGATGGGCAATCAGGGCCATTCCGGGTCCGGCACGATTCAGTTCGGCCAGTGGGTCGAGGCGGGGCTGGTCAAGAATGTCAAACGGATTGACGCGTGGATGGCCAACAGCCGCCGCTGGCATGGCTGGACCGATAAAGCCTATCCGGAAGAAATCCCGCCAATCGGCTATGACTGGGATCAGTGGCTGGGCCGCCGGCCGTTCCGTCCCTACAGCGAAAAGTTAGTCAACGGAAACTGGCGATGCTGGTTTGAGTTCGGCTGCGGAGCGATGGGTGACTGGGGCGCGCATATTCTCGACGCCGCACACCATTATCTGAAACTGGGTCAGCCGTACGAAATCACGACGGAACTCAAAGGCCCCAGTGACCTGATTTTCCCGCAAGGCTCGGTGATTACGTTCAAGTTCAAAGCCCGCGAGGGAATGCCTGCTGTCGAAATGAAATGGTATGACGGGCAGGGTAATGTACCGCAGGCGCCCGAAGGCTATACGGAAAAGCTGGGCATGGTCGGGTCGCTGATTTATACGGAGGATTATGTCATTCGCGGCGTCAGCCACGGTGCCGATTACAAAATCATCCCGGCTGCAAAGATGGACGAACTGGACAAGGCCGGCAAGCTGCCTAAGCCCGAAGGCCGGCTGCCGAATCATTTCCAGAACTTCCTGAACGCCTGTCAGGGTCTGGAGCAGGCCAACTCGCGGTTTGAAATTGCCGCTCCGCTGGCGGAACTGTTGTGCCTGGGCTGTATCGGTCAGCGTTTCGGCGGCACGCTTCAGTACGATGCGGATGCGATGGCGATTACGAATCATCCCGAGGCCAATAAGATGCTCAGAGGTCCCGAGGTTCGCGCTGGATGGGAAGCCTACGACAAGCAGCAGCCGGTCAAGTCCAAGAAGTCGCAGATTAAGTCGCCCGATGCGGTCGAATGGGAAAACCTGTTTGCGGACAAGACGCTGGCCAATTGGGAAAATCCCTACGAGTGGGGCAAGGCCGAATTCGTGGACGGCGAGGTCCATCTGACCACGAACAAAGACAAGTGGTTCCTCGTGACCAAGAAAGAGTATGCCAATTTTGTCTTTGAAGGGGAAATCAAGATGCCGGTCAACAAAGGCAACTCGGGCTTCATGTTCCGCTGCCAGAAGAAGAAAAATTCGGTCTGGGGGTATCAGGCCGAAGTCGATACCGCCGACCGCAAGTGGTCCGGCGGCTTGTATGATGAGGGACGGCGGGTGTGGTTTATTTCGCCCAACCGCGACAAGGCCGGGTCGGAAGAAGAAAAAAATGCCTCCATCGCCGCGTTTCGTGCCCGTGCCGGGGAATGCTACAAGCAGGGCGAGTGGAACCGCTATCGTATTGTGTGCATCGGTTCGCATATTCAGATTTATGTCAACGATGTGCTGACCACCGATATTCATGATGAGATGGATCTGGCCGGTCATATCGGCATTCAGCATCACGGCGAAGAGGGGCTGGTTTATCAATTCCGCAACCTGCGCATCAAAGACCTCGGCGCCGGCGGCGAAGTCTATTATCCGCACCGTGAAAATGCCAAGGCCGCGGCGGTTCCGTCCAAGATGGACGGGGCGATTTATGAAGCCGAATCCGCCAAAATGGTCGGCTGCAGCAAAGCAGATAACCAGGCCGGTTATCAGGGGACGGGGTTTGCCGATTTCGGCGATGCGGGAAGCTCCATCGAATGGGACAACGTGCTGGGCGACAAAGACGGCCAGGTTACGCTGACGTTCCGCTATGCCACGCCCAACAACCGGCCATGCAATCTGATCGTCAACGGCACAGATGCGGGACGGATTGAATTTGCCGCGACCAAAGGCTTCACCGACTGGAAGACCGTGGATATGACCGCGACGCTGAGAAAAGGTCAGAACTCCGTGAAGGTGGTGGCGATTGGCGCCGGACCGAATCTGGACGCGATGGCTGTCAAATAATCGTTGAGTTAATACGAAAACGGATTCAACTCCTGTATGTAGGGTTGAATCCGTTTTTTATTGGATTGGGATAATCAGCAAAATCAGGGAGTGACATTGTAAGAGCGATAGGGCGAGTTGGTTACATTGAGCACCTGCCGGATCCACACCCGGTAATAGGATGACAAGTCCCAGGTGTTGCCCGCCGAGGCAAAATCACAGAACCCAATCGGACGGGCTTTGCCTTCTTCGCCTTCGTGGGTGGTACCCTGCACCATATCGACTGCCACGGCCATCCACACGCTATCCGGCTTGCCTGTCGCCGGTTTCAGGGCGATATAGCCATTCTCTACCCCGACGAAATCCCCGGCCCGGTCGATATTGCCGTCGTTAAACCGGACATCCCGCGCAAAGACAATCGGCCCGCGCATCAGGGCGACATGGTTGTTTTCAGCCAGAATCCGTCCGCGGAAATCAAAGGCCGCCTCGATGGTGTCGCCGGCGTTCCAGGTGCGGCGGACGGACTTGAATGTCCCCGGGGTGATATCGTTGAGAGCTTTGCCGTTGATCTTGATGACGGTTTCTTTGCTCCAGCCGGGGATACGCAGGTTCAGCGTGAATTCCGCCGCCGCCTCGGGTGCGACGGTAATCGTCACCGTCCCGGTTTCCGGATAGGCGGTCTTCTGGGTCAGGGTGATTTTATGACTGCTTGCCGGCAGGGCGGTTTTAACCGTCGATTCCGCATAGAGATTGACATACAGTGCGTCCTCGCCTCGCATGACAATCGACTCCGGCACGGCCACGAATCCGCGCGGCCCGTTGGCGGCACAGCAGTTGATGGTCATTCCGCACTGGTCTTCGCCCTGAAAACGCACGCCTTCCAGCGGCGTATATTTGGCAAAGTACGAGCCGTCGGCCTTAAGTGCGCCCAGCAGGGCGTTATACACCGCCAGCTCCAGCCAGTCGGCATATTTGGCCTCGCCGGTCAGCGCCAGCATCGTCTGGCAGTATTTAATCCACGTCGTTGTCACGCAGGTTTCCATCGTGTGATATGTAGGTATCTGCTGGCGTGCCCGGCCGTGATACCAGCATTCGCAGGCCGACCCTGAGCCGGCCGCATTGATTTCCGTGGCGAAGATATCCTCCGCCGTCATCCGGCAGGCCTTAAGATAGTCGGGCTGCGGGTCCACGCGGTACAGTTCGGTCAGCCCCTGATAACACGACATCATTTCGTAGGCCTTCATGCCGTTTTCGAATGTCCACCAGGTTTTGGGATGCTCGAACCGGTCGCCGACATGAATCCCCGCCAGGGCCTTGCCGATCAAATCTGCGCCCTCGGGTTCTTTCCACTGTGAGATAATGTAGTTGGCAAAGTCCAGATACTTCTTATCCTGCGTCCGGTTGTACAGCAGCACCATCGGCTCCAGCACCGAGGTACTGGCCATGCCGTGATAGGCCCCGACGCGGAAGATGTCCTTTTTGCCCGGGCCGACCTCGGTCATGAGGTTATCGGCCACACGCACCGCCGCCTTCAGTGCGGTCTCATCCCCGGACATATCATAATACTGCAACAAACCCAGCATCGTGTATTTGCGTCCCCAGATATCCCACGGGCCGCCGGTGCGGGCTTCTTTGGTATAATTGCCGATATAGCCGTCCGGGTTTTGTGTGGCTATCAGGCTTTTGACCGAGGCGGTAATTCTGGCCTTCATCGCCTCATCGCCGGCATACCGTGCCCCCGGCACCGCCCCCAGCATCCACTTGCCCCAGAATTCTGTCTGCCAGTCGTTGGTGTGGGTCTGGCTCTTGAACGGCTCGACCAGGTACTGCGGGTCTATCCGCTTGACCCAGTGTTCATAGCAGGCGTTCATCCGGTTGCCCAGATGCCCGCCGATGCGGACTTGTTCCTGCGGCATCATTTCCAGCGGTTTTGCCGCCTGCAGGGCTGCTGCCAGGCAAACTGTTATGATTCCAGCGACGATGTGCTTCATATTCTATCCTTTCGGCCTGTTGGTCTGTATTAGAGACGCAGTCATTTTGGCCTTGGTTTCAAAGTATTATTGTCGGCTATGGAACGAGGGAGTTCGGGATGCTTTATTTGCCCTTGGCTTTTCGCTCACGGCACAGATACATAATAAACGACCACAGCCCGGAGAATTTGTATTCCTCATCGACATAGTGTTCGATGACATAAAACGCGAAATAATAAAATCGCGCAAAACACCATACTGCAAGAGCCAGCATCCCCGCCGCCTTCCACGTCGGACATTCGATAATCAGGATTGCCGAGGCCATCAGCCCCATTACCAGAAACAAAAACCCCTTCAGGTAAATCCATCGTTTATCTTTCAAATCCCGCACGGGCCAACTCCTTGGAAATAATTAAATATTTGTTTTCATTCTCACCTAATTCAGCCCTGTCTGACCGGACGGATGTAACTTCTCAAGTTTAATATATTGTATGGAATTCCTTAGAATATCCGGATGGATAAATCTCGGCTCTCCCTCCCGATTTATTTTTTTCAGTCTTTCATCATCGATATCATAGACATATCGAACCGAAGGATACGGCCAATCTCTCATGGCAAAAATGATAAGCGAATTGGTTTGATAATTAAAATCGCCAAACCAGTAGCCACCTTTAGCAAATCGCCAAGGTATTTTTAGGTAATAATCTTTCTCATAAACCAATTCATTTCCAACAATGTTAAACACTTCAAAATGGAGATCTGGTAACGTTCCATGATTTCCATAGGTAACTGTGGCAAGATAAAGTTTGTCATCTGTAGCGATAATCTTATCCGGGCACCTCTTTAATTGACTTAACACCTTTCTTTCCGGCTCTTCGACAGATATAATAATTGTGGGTTTATACTTCTTGTTTTGTCTTGTGTCATAGCCACTTTTTTCTTCACCATAACAAAGATATCTCTGCTCTTCATCCCATATTACTTTTGCATCATTAGGATCAAGGATATACCCATCAGGGAAGAGAAATTTTCTTGTACCTTTTATTCCTCCCTGAACGGTAATTTGATTGGGTCGAAATGGTATGGGGTCCGGATATCTTATCTCTCTGGGAGGACCGTCATTAGTCAACACTAAAATGCCGGCCTGATTGGGGTCAGAACTGAAATTGAATTTCATAAACATCAAACACTCTCCCTTGTTGACCGATTCACAGGAGAAGGTATAGTCTTCATACCCCAAACCTTGCAGCAAGTCCTTAAGCCGCGATTGTTTTGCTCGCCAGTCATCCCAATACACATTGGGCACAGTTTTATCATAACCAGCCATCAGGTAATCCAGAAACTGCTCTTTGCCTTGATACCTTTTGGGCTGCATTGAAGAGCATCCGCCCGCAATAAGGATTAGAATCATGGATAGATATGATAACTTTATTTTCATTTGTGATATCCTTTACACGGCCCTGTCGGCAGCTTGGAATAAATTCTATCAATTACTCTTTTATTGGTCAGACTTCTCCCCTGAGATATTCGCTGATAATATTGATATTGTCATAATTTTTGCCATAATCGGCGAGCGTCCAGCCAATTATCGGGGCGCTTGTATATATAGTTTCGATATCCTCTTTATTTGTTTTTGTAAATTTAAATTCTATCTTTTCCCCAAAACTTCTCCAGGTCCATCCAGTTTTCCCATGAATTCTGCCAAGCACACGATCTTCCGAGAGAATCTGCCCATTGTTGATTTGCCTGATGGCCTCAAGACACCTGTCAAACACCGTATCATAAGGACCATGGATCATTATTTTCTGAGATTGGCAAACGGAATAGACATTGCCTGTATGGCGACGCATTATTTTCAAATAAAACAGATGCGATGTTCCAAGGGCTATTGAGAAATAACATGCAAAAACAGCCCCTCCAGTCAAACCCGCTATGATTCCCTCAGGGAAACCTGAGACAAACAACATTTCAATGCTAATTAGCGGGGCTGAAAGTACCCATGCAAACAGGAATATCTTAAAATAAAACCGTACCATAATCTTCGTTATATGCCCATTCTTCTATCTTCTTAAATCGCCTTCTCATCCAAGCCAACTCCAAACTCCGAACTTTCCCCTTCCGCCCTGCAGGATGCGCAAAATAAAACAGGCGGGTTTTTGAGGCCCGCCTGTTTGAGTATTGATTATTTGAATCCGTCAATCGGCTTTGTGATGTACTTGTCCGTCACGGCCTTGTCGAGATCAACGCCGTTGATATTGGCCAGCGTACACAGCCATGCCAGGACATCGGCAAACTCTTCTTCCTTATTCTTCTGGTCGTCACCGGCCAACGCCGTCGCCAGTTCGCCGACTTCCTCGACAAACCACATAAAGGTCGCCGGCGTCCCGCGCTCGCGGTCCCGACGCCCATACTTATCCTGAATAAGCTGCTGAAAAGCCTTTAATTCCACGAAACCAGCGGCTCCGGTTTAGGCTTCCCAACCCAGCATCTTGCTCAGGCGGGCTTTTTCATAAATGACGCGGACTTCATCGGTCGCCTTGCGGCAGACTTCTTCCATCTTCTGGCTGAACGGAGCATTGTTGGTCTGCTCGGCCAGGTGCAGATGGCTGTGAAGCGGGCCGTCCACGGCTTCGATGATTTCCAGCAGGGTAATGCTTTCGGCCGGGCGAGCCAGGAAAAAGCCGCCGCGAGGTCCGCGTTTGCTGCGGAGCACGTTGGCACGAACGAGCTGCTGAAGAATCTTCAAGAGATATTCCAGCGGAATGTTGTATTCTTTGGATATCCGAGCCGCCAGAACCGCGCCTTCTTTATAGTTCATGGCGATGTAACCGACTGCTACAAGAGCATACCCCGTTGATCTGCTGATTTTCATATTCAGGCCTCCTGAATATTAGTTATATTAAGTTTCTTGTTTACCGATTTATTATCGGACGACAGCAAGTCTTTATATGTGAGTTGACTAATCACCTATTTCTAATATACCTGCCTCTGTATAGTGTAATTATCAATAAAAAGTTCAAGAGTAGCAAGAGAAATTTTGTCGAAAAATAAAATTTTCTTTTATTGGACTATGTAACTCTATAATACCCCTAAATTCAACTGGATAAAACAGGTTTTCTTTTTTATGGCTTTAAAGCTTGACAGGTTAATGGGATTAATTTACGATTTCCGGATAATTTTGACGAGGAGACTCATAATGGATCAATCGAATCCAAATCTGAGCATTGAATATATCGACAGCGTCGCTGTGGCGGTCCCGACAGATGCGAAAATTCTGGACGAAGACCAGATCCAGGCGCTGGAAAAGACATTTATGCCCCTTATTGAACAGACCAACGGTATCCGTTTGCTGATAGATTTTTCAAATGTGCAGTTTTTGACCAGCTCGGTGCTGGGCTTGTTAATCCGAATTAACCGAAAAGTCTTGCAGTCGGAGGGCCGGCTAAGGCTCTGTTGTATTGACCCGAAGATTCTTGAGATATTCAAGATTACCCGGCTCGATAAGGTATTTGAACTCTATCAGGACAGGCAACAGGCGTTGGAAGGTTTTTAAAAAAATCCCTCTCCACTGCGGTTTTGCCCGTCGGATTGGGTATATCCGGCTAAACCGGCAAAGGCCGCAACGGGGTCATCCGGACAGGTTCCGGGCAGTCCAGCGTATCGAGGTTGCCATCCGATGAAAGGTGTCGTTAAAGGATGCAGTCAGAGACTGTCTATACAAAATCATGTGTCATTCCCAGCACGGCCGCTGCGGTGGGCCAGCTTTGCAGGGAGATTCTCGATACGGCCAAGGGACGCGGTTTTGGGGAGCAGGACCTGTTTGCGATCCATCTGGCCCTCGAAGAGGCTTTCATGAATGCTGTCCGGCACGGCAACCATTCCGATCCATCCAAGAATGTCACGGTTGAATTGCTCATAACCCCTGAAAAATTCGATATTTCCATCGCCGACCAGGGGTGCGGTTTTGATCCGGAAGCCCTGCCCGATCCGCGTCAGGGTGAAAATCTCTACAAGACCGAAGGCCGGGGCGTATTGCTGATCCGGGCCTATATGGATATCATCGAATACAACACCATGGGCAACTGCGTCCATCTGGTCAAATTCCGTGGCAAGGGGCTGCCCGCTATTCAGTAAGTGCTTTTGTCCGATAACATTTTCCTGCCTATTCAGTCACCTCATTTTTTTGCATAAAATCGCTACAATCGTTAATTTTGCCTAAGTTGCCCATCTTTTTTTCCGATGATTCTGCCGGAACATGAATCTTAATTTTTATAGGCAGAATATTATGGACAGTATTTATCAGGCATTATTCTCATCGTCACAGATATTGATTGACCAGATTGGTCGCGCAGCGGTTTCGGACGAGGTCGGTTTTGGGCCGTTCTGGGTACTGATGGACGGCCTAAAGACCGTACGGGCAGGCGACAAAGGCAAGCTGTACGATGTGCTGGAGGATATGGAGCAGATCAGTCGGCTGACGGCCCAGGTTGATGATGGGTTTGAGCCGGCCATTCTTGGGGTGGATGGGGCGGTCGTGGCGGCCGGGCAGCTTTGCACCGAACGCTCGCATTGCGGATATATGTTCCTTGTGCTGCCCGGATACAGTCTGGATACGGCCGAGGCCAATGCCGACCTGATCGAACTGCTGATGTCGCAGATGAATATTATCGCAAGCCTGATTGAAAAGAATAACCAGCTTCATCAGGGCCAGCTCACCCGCATGGCTCAGAAGTCGCCGGTGCTGTCAGCGACACGATAAATTTGACTTCGTTTGTTAAAAAGTCAAAAGGTAAAGGGCAAAAGGAAAACATATGGAATCCGCCGGGGGCGGAGGGTGAGTTATACTGAAGCAAGATGCTTGGGCCACGTTGACCTCAAGCACGAAGATTGTTTAGCCGGATACGGTCTGGACTCATGCCGCAGGGACTTGTACGGGGGTATTTTTCTACATTGTCAAAAACACATTAAGCGGGGATTTTCGTATTGCCATACAGGACAGAGATTGTGAGATATATCTGGTTTTGGTTATTCAAGCGGTGCGTTTAAACACGGTTTGAAGAGCAAAGTTCAGATTATATTGCCCCTTCAGGGCGTCTGCTTTGGGGAGGGCCGGAGACCCAGTGAGCGGCCCTGGGCTGTTATAAGCTGGCCTTTCAGGCCGGAATAATGGAAGAAATTCTAAATCATAAGCGTGAACTTCCAAAGCCAAGCGGGGCTTGATTGTACTACCCGAAATGACATGGGCAGGCACGGGGGCCAGCCCCTACAGAGAGAAAAGGGTGGCCATGTCGCTCACGCTTTTGCGAACCAGGATTTTGTGTTTTGGCAGATTTTGACGAGCATGAGCATGACGGGGACTTCGATGAGGACGCCGACGACGGTGGCCAGCGCGGCGCCGGAGGACAGGCCGAACAGCATGACGGCCGTTGCGATGGCGACTTCGAAGTGATTGGACGCCCCGATCATGGCTGAGGGGGCCGCATCTTCATACGGCAATTTCAAAACCTTCGACAGCCAGTAACCCAGCCCGAAGATCAGGCAGGTCTGGATGAACAGCGGGATTGCGATCCACAGAATCGTCAGCGGATTGCTCAGGATGACCTCGCCTTTGAAGGAAAACAGCAGCACCAGGGTAATCAGCAGTGCGACGATGGTGATGGGTGTCAGGATGTGCAGGAACTGGCTCTGGAACCAGTCGAGTCCTTTATGGGCGATGATCCATTTGCGTGAGATAAAGCCTGCGGCCAATGGCAGGGCGACATAGATGGCGATGGACAGCACCAGTGCCTGCCACGGGACGGGCAGCCGCCCGACGCCCAGAAGAAATCCGCCCAGCGGGCCGTACAGGAACAGCATGGTCAGGGAGTTGATGGCGACCATGACCAGCGTGTGGCCGTCGTTGCCTTTGGCCAGATAGCCCCAGACCAGCACCATGGCCGTGCAAGGGGCGATACCAAGCAGGATACAGCCGGCCAGATAGCTGCGCCACAGAGGGACTTGCAGCATTTTGACGCCGTCGGATTCGATGACGGTGCCGACACCGTAGGCGGCGCCGACGGGCAGGTCCAGACCGAAGGGCATCTTGACGATGTCAGTGGCGTCGGGGCCGATGAGGCCGTAAAAGACAGTGCCGAGGAAGAACAGGGCGATGAAGTACATCGTGAAGGGCTTGATAGCCCAGTTGACAAACAGCGTCAGGCCGACGGGCTTGATGCTTTTGCCGGCCTGCAGGACTTCGGCGAAATCGATTTTGACCATAATCGGGTACATCATGAAGAACAGGCATACTGCGATGGGGATGGAGACGACGGGGGCGCCGCCGACATCAATCGACATTCCATCCAGTGACTTGGCGAAATTCGGGGCCAGCTTGCCCAGCACAATGCCGCCTGCGATACACAGAGCGACCCACAGCGTCAGGTAACGTTCAAAAAATCCAAGGCCGGATGATTTTGGTGATTCACTCATTTTGATTTCTCCGCAGTCAGGTTGATGCTGACGATGTAGTCCGAAAGTTTCTGGCCTTTGGGCAGTGCGTCTTTGACGGATTGATAGAGACGGTCGTTGCAGTCTTCCATGATATCGAAAGCGTACTCTTTTTCCGTCCAGTGAATGCTGGCCAGGCCTGCAGCTTTGGCCATCTCGACGGTCTGGTCAATCGATACGGCCCCGGCCACGCAGCCGACCAGAGCAATGGCCATCTCGCGAATGGTTTCGGGCAGCGGTTTTTTCAGGGCCAGATCCGACACGCATACCTTGCCGCCGGGTTTGAGTACGCGGCTGACTTCCCGCCAGACCTGGGGTTTGTCGGCCGACAGATTGATGACACAGTTGGATATGATAACATCCACCGAGGCATCGGCAACCGGCAGATGCTCGATTTCGCCCAGACGGAATTCCACATTCGACAGGCCTGTTTTGGCGGTAAATTGCTCGATACTGGCCCGGGCCTTGTCCAGCATCTGGGGCGTCATGTCCACACCGATGGCACGGCCGGAGGGGGCGACCTTGCGTGCGGCAATAAAGACGTCAAAGCCCGCACCGCTGCCGAGGTCTAAAACGACCTGGCCGGGTTTCAGGTCCGCCAGCGCCGTCGGGTTGCCGCAGGACAGCCCCATGTTGGCTCCGTCCGGCAGCATGGCCAGCTCTTCGGCAGAGTAGCCAACCTGCGAGGCCAATTTATCCGGCTGTGCGGAACCGCAGCAGCCGCAGCCTGTGGCTGCAATCTCGGCATAGCCCTGTCGCACTTTTTGTGTGATATCTTTTCCGGATTCCATGTTTATACTCCTATTCTTTTGACGTCTCTGTTGGGTTTATCGTGCTGAGCCATTCTTCGATTTTCATTTCGAGGGTGTCGCGGCTGTTGCGGAATGCGTCGGCGATTTCTATCGGGTCGCCTCTGACGGCGGCGGGATCGGGCAGCGGCCAGCGCTCGACATGCAGGGCGAACGGATAGAGCCGGGGACATTCGGATTCAGACTCCTGACAGACGATGATGATATAGTCGAAAGGCTGGCGGCCCAGGTAGAGATCGACGCTTTTGGGGGCCTGGCCGGAGATGTTGATGCCGATTTCTTCCATGACGGTATAGACCAGCGGATGGATCGGCGCGGGGTAAAGCCCGGCGCTGTAAATGTCGAAGCGGTCGCCGGCCATGTGACGCAGGAGGCCTTCGGCCATCTGGCTGCGGCAGGAGTTGTGTTTGCAAAAGAATAAGACGCGTTGTTTTCTTGTCATAGGTCACCTCGTTTCCGGATTTTGGGTGAGATTGCCGGGCAGGCCTGCGACGAAGCTGCGAATCTGGTCGCGGACGCGGCGGTAGCAATCGAGAGCGGCCTGTTCGGTTTTGGCTTCTTTGGCTAATCGCGGCGGGTCGTCGAAGCCGACATGGATGACTTTGGCCCGGCCGGCAAACAGCGGACAGCTTTCGTGGGCATGGTCGCAGACGGTGATAACATAATCGAACAGGACGTGCTTGAGGTCATCGACGTGTTTGGAGCGATGGCCGGAAATATCCACACCTGCCTCAGCCATGACGCGGACGGCATTGGGATTAAGGCCGTGGGTTTCGATGCCCGCCGAATACGGCTCGATGCAGTCGGACTTGAGGTGTCGCGCCCAGCCTTCGGCCATCTGACTGCGGCAGGAATTGCCGGTGCACAGGAACAGGATTTTCAGTTTTGGTTTTGCTTGCGGCATAATTGCTCCGGTTCTATGGCGAGGACTTCCTGAAGACGCTGGCGGTCCCGGCTGATTTGGTCGTCATTACTCAAGGTGCCGTTTATCCAATCGAGGGCTTGCCTGGCTTCGGGTGAGCTGTCTCCGTTTGACCATGCGAAATGCATCCAGCGGCCTTTCTTTTGGCTGGTGACTAAGCCGGCCTGCTGGAGGATGGACATGTGTTTGGAGATTGTGGAGTGGGCCAGTCCCAATATTTCCACGATCTGGCACAGGCACAGGGGGCCATCGGCCAGGAGCATCAAGGCTCGAAGACGGGTTTCATCGGCCAGGGCCTTGGCGATGGAAACGGCGGTTTTGAAGTTGTTATTTTTATATTTCGTCATATAACGAAATATAATGTTTGCATCCGTGTTGTTCAATAGGAATTGTGTGAGATTTTGATTAGAAAGGGTAGAAATATCCTTATCTCTATGTGTGTAAATAAGTTACAATATTTTATATAGTTTTTATGGGACGTAAAAAAATTCAAAAAAATCGGAAAAATACGTAGTTTCCACAATAGATTTAAAAATACAAAATTCGTAAAATCATGGAGCAAATAGCCCGAAGAATAGAATAGTGTGTGAACCCTTCCGGAGAAAAGTGTTAAGCCGCACAGGTAAGCTGGAGTCTATTTGCCAAAGAGCAAAGAGGATTTTTCCTCTTCATCAACGTGGTCGGACTTGCCCCTGTCAGGACAAGTCCGGCAGACTATAACCACAGAGGCGTGCTCTGTGATCTATGACAATTGAATAAAGGGAGCCATGATGAGACAAATTTTTGTTTTAGCAACGTTGCTGATAGTGAGTCATCTGAGCGTTGGGGGCCTGGTTGAGATCAATGATTTTTCCGGGCAGTATGCAGGATATGTGCAGGAGGACAATTTGCAGGTTCCGTTCACGGACAATGTGAATCTGCTATATACCTTTGTGCACAGTGCGGCCTATACCAACGGCCAGAACTATGTTTATCTGTATCAGGTTACCAACATGAATTTCACCAAGGTGCTGCATCGGTTTTCGGCGGCGGACTTTGATGGGTTAAATTCAGGCACGGTAATGGGTTATCTTTCAGAAGACAGTGCGGTGCCGCTGGGATTCCTGGCCGGGGGGATTGAGCCGGTTTCGGGTGACATCTACGGCAAGACCTTTGGTTTTTCGTTTGAACTGCTGCCGATGCGGTTCAGTACGGTTCTGCTGGTCGAAAGTCCTTATGCCCCGTCGGTCATTACAGGATACTTGCAAAATGGCGGCCAGTCGTGGGGGGATGTGCTGGGAGCGACCATTCCGGAGCCGGCGAGCATTGGGCTGTTCATAGTGGGGACTCTTTTTGCGTGGAGAAAACGGAGATATACCCAACGGGTGTGATTATTCCGTGAGCAAACGAAGCAAGTGGTTGAAGATGCTGTACTTAGCCGCGACGAACCGGAAAATATCAAGCAGGATCACTATAATTTAAGCTGCGTATGTTGTTTCATTACAGAAAAGGCCTGGAAAATCCATGTTTTCAGGCTTTTTTTTATTCCTGTTATGATATTGCGTTTTTTATCACAATACAGGAGTGATGTTTTTTCTGTATACAAAAGAAGATAATATCGAAATTCCAAATCAGTATAAAAACGGGTCGTATCGGTAAAAATTCCTATACAGTCTTGCATAATGCTGGATGAGTTTGTTATAATACATCCGGTAAATACCTTATCATGTTTAGGTCTTGCTGGATTTAGGAAATCTTCTAAGGGAATACGTCAGGACTTTCTCTGTGGAGTGAGTGTATGGGGTCAGATTCAAAACCGGATTGGGTTCCGGATGAAGATGGGTGTCGGAGTGAATCGTCTTCGGGGTCGCAGTCTATGCATTTCAATTCCCCGCCTGCGGATCAAAGCAGCCAGGGGTTTGCAGATCCTTTAAGTCAGGGTGTGGTCGAGCAGCTTCATTACTTCCGCGAACTCGTTGAATCTGTGACGGGCGGGCTGTTTGTCCTGGATGAACAGGGGCGTTTTGAATATGCCAACCCGATGGGGCTGGACACCATCAAGTGGCCTAAAGAGGAGGTGCTGGGATATCATTTTCTCAAGTTTGTTTCTCCGGATTATTATCTTCCGGCGATGAAGGCCTGGCAGGATGTTGTAGCCGGCAACAGCGGGGCTTTTGAACTGGAGTCGGTTCAGGGCGACGGGGGCACGCGGCACCTGCTGATCGGATATTGCCCGCTGAAACTGGGCGGCAGCCCCAAATACAGCATTAATTTTCTGGATATCGGTTCTCTCAAGAGCCTGGAACATCAGCTTCGCCGTTCTCAGGAGCAGGTGAATTCTCTATATCAGCAGCAGAATCACTATTTGCGCCAGCTTGAGTGTCAATATTACAGCCTTCTGGAAAACGCCGGCTATATTGCGACGATTCTGGACGAAGAGGGTGTGTATGTGTACGGCAATCCTGTGGCGGAGCGATACCTGGGATTAAAACAGGGTCAGCTTGCCGGCAGGCATCTGGACGACGTGTTTGGCCCGGAGCAGGGCCGGCAGCGACATGCGATGATCCAGGACATTCTGGCCGGGCAGCTTACGCATTTTGAGGACAAACTGGAGATTGACGGCAAGACGCTGTATTTTGATATTCACTGCTGGCCGTTGCCCGCCGAGTGCGGACAGAAACGCAGGGTTCTCTTGTTTGCAGCCGATATTACCGAGGCAAAAAAAACGCAGGGGGCCCTGCGTCAGAGCGAGGAGCTGTTTCGGACGATATTTGACTCATCGAATGACAGCATCGTTATCTGGGATCGGGATTACCGGTTTCTCTTCAGTAACAAGGCCGCTCTGGCTGTCATGCGGCGGGAGCACAGCCAGGTGGTTGGTCACAGCCTGGATGAAGTGCTGGCGTGGAACCCCGACTATCTGAATCTGTGGAAAGGTCGGATCAGTCAGGTCTTTGGGACGGGCCTGCCGGAACGCGTGGAAGACAAGCTGTTCTATGAGGGACAGGAGCATTATTCCGAGTCTGTCCTGTTTCCATTGCGCGAAGGGCAGGACGGCATATTTGCGGTCGGGGCGATATATCGCGACGTGACCGACAATCGCAGGGCGGTCCGGGCGCTGGCCGAAAGCGAGCATCGATTCCGCAGCCTGGCGGATGCGGCGTTTGAGGGGATTGTCATCCATGACCACGGGATTATTGTGGACTGCAATCAGCGGTATGCGGAGTTTCTGGGCTTGAGTCGGGAAGAACTGGTTGGCCGCAACGGGCTGGAATTTGTTCATCCCGACGACCGCAAAAACGTCCCCGGTGTCGAGCAGCATGATTATCCGTATCTGTGCACTTCGCGGATGATTTGCGGGGATGGAAGCCTCCGGACGGTGGAATATCAGGGACGCTCGATTCAGTGGGACGGTCGGCAGCTTCGGGTCGTCTCGGCGCGGGATATTACCGAACGTCAAAAAATGGAGCGGGAGCTGGCCCAGACGCGTCAGCGGCTCCAGGAACTGCATCGTCAGATGTACCTGGGTTCGATGAGCGCGTTTCTGGCGCATGAACTCAACCAGCCGCTGACGGTGATGGAATTGACGCTGTCGGAATCCCTGCGGCATTGTGAGGACTCTGACAGCGGCCGGGCCATGCGAAAAATCATCCAAAACAACCTTCGGCAGATTCAGCGGGCGACCGAGACCATTCAGAAATTCCGCCGATTCTTTAAGATGGCGTCTTTTGATACCGAACAAATCATCAGTATCGAGCCTGTTGTCCGGCGAATCAAAACCAGTTTGCAGGAATCGGCCCGGCAGGCACATATCGACATCGTGCTGGATCCGTCGCTGAAGGACCTGCCGGATTTGATTTTCAGCGACCTGGCGATGGAGCAAATCTGCGTGGTGCTGATGCAGAATGCGGTGGATGCCGCCGATCCGCAGCGGCCCAATCGGCTGGTCGTCTCGGGCTGTGTTGTCGATCATGGGGTGGAGTTGTCGTTTTGCGATGACTGCGGGGGGGTGGCCTGTGAATTGTGCGACCGCATATTTGAACCGTTCTTCACGACCAAGAGCGGCAGTCTGGGGCTTGGGCTGGAAATTGTTCGGCGTATTCTGACGGCCTGCGGCGGGTCGATACGACTTCAAAATGAACAGGGCAAAGGCTGTTGTTTTATTGTGCGGATTCCCTTTACAGCCTCCTAAGGAGAGATCATGAAAACCAGTGTGAGTAAACGCGTGTGTTTTGTGGATGACGAAGCGGATGTACGGGATGCGGTGGAAATGACCCTGTCCAGTCAGGGCTATGCCGTCCGAAGCTTTGCCGGCGGGCCGGAATGCCTGGCGCACCTGGAGCAGCAGGATTGTGATTTGCTGATTACCGATATTCGGATGCCCAGCATGGATGGGATGACGCTGCTGAGTCTGGTTCGCCAAAGCCGCCCCACCCTGCCGGTGATTCTGGTGACGGGGGTGGGGGATATCCCGATGGCGGTGCGGGCGATGAAGATGGGGGCCTCGGATTTCCTGGAAAAGCCGCTGCGGCGGGAAGAATTGCTGTGCAAAGTCGAGATGCTGATAAATCATGACCCCAGTCAGGTTAAATCCGCTCCGGTCATTCGCCGGGGAATTTTTACGGATTTGACCGACAGCGAATGGGAGGTCATGCGGCAGATTCTTCAGGGCAAAACCAGCAAAGAGATCGCCGATTTACAGGGCCGTTCGGTCCGCACCGTTGAAGTCCATCGCGCGCATATCATGAAAAAATACCATGCCGACAATATTGCGGATTTATTGAACAAATACTGGAGTTCGCTGCGCTGACCGGGGCCATGCGCGGCAAAAGGAATTTTCTTTACATTATCAGCGAATCGGTTAGAATTTATCCAGTATATGGCAGACTGGAATCTGAAATGAAGAATATCCAATACGCATGATGAGGTTGTATACCCAACGGGTATGATTATACCGCGAGCAAAAGAAGCACGTGGTTGAAGTTGCTGGACTTAGCCGCGCCGAAACGGAAAATTTCAAATTTAGGATCAGTATAGACAATGTCCCTGACGTTTGAGCAGATACGCAGTTTTTTTCATATATATATTCAGATGCTGTTTTTGCTGGCGCCGTTCTTTTCGTCGTCGATTTTTCTGATGATGTCCGACGGCATGGAGCCGCCGCAGCGCCGCAAGGCCGCGATTCGCACCTCGTTTGGGGTGATGGCGTGCATTTGTGTTTTCTTTTTTTTCGGCAAGCCGCTGTTTTCCGTGCTGGGCATTACCCTGCCGGCCTTTCAGGTTGGAACCGGCTGCGTCCTGTTTCTGTCGTCGATTATGCGGGTGCTGGGCATCGGCATCCAGCAGCATCATCGCAATGAAAACGAGGATTTTGCGGTGGTGCCGCTGGCGATTCCGATTATCGTTGGCCCGGGCACCATCGGGGCGCTGCTGGTGCTGGGGACGGCGGTAGAGGGGATCACCGAAACGCTGGTTACCTTTGCCGCGGTCTTGTGCGGGGGGCTGACGGTGGCGGCGTTTATCCTGCTGGCCGAACGGATCGAACGGCTGCTGGGCCAGAAACTGCTGGCGACGATTATCAAAGTGACCGCCCTGATGCTGACGGCGCTGGCGGCACAGATTATTTTCAACGGCATCAAGGGATTTTTCATTACACCTCCGGCTGTCTAAGCGTTCACGGCGTCGGCCCCAAAGTGGATTGATTCAGAATCGAGGCATCAATGCGAATTATAGCTGGAACTAAACGCGGCATGAAGTTATTCAGCCCCGAAGGCATGGATACCCGCCCGATTACCGACCGAGTCAAAGAGTCGGTGTTTAATATTCTGTACAGCAAAGGCTACCTGGAGGGGCGGATTGTCGCGGATTTATTCTGCGGGACCGGCTCGATGGGGCTGGAGGCCCTGAGCCGCGGGGCAGCCTGGGCGACTTTTGTGGATAAGGACCATCGCGTCGTCGATATTCTCAAACGCAATATTGAGAAGGCCGATTTTGTCGGGCAATCCAAGGCGGTCTGTGCCAACATCTTTCGGGTGGGGGCGCCGCCGACGCCGGAATATGGATTCTATGACCTGGTGTTTGTGGACCCGCCGTATAAGATGAGCGAAAGCTGCGAGTCGCAGACGCAGGTCGGCAAGCTGATGAACCTGCTGGTCTCGCAGGTGCGGGACAGCGGCATGGTGATTTTGCGGACGCATGAGCACGCTGTGGTCGAGCCGGCCTATGGGGACCTGGTGCGGGTGGATCAGCGCAACTGGGGGACGATGACGGTTAATTTTTTCTGTAAAGGCCAGCTTGCAGGCAGTCCCGCAATGGATGGGCCGGATGCGGAGTGTGGGGATACGGACGACGACGATGAGCAGCACGAGGTTTGATTGTATCATCGTCGGCGGGGGACATGCCGGGGCGGAAGCGGCCTGGGCGGCGTCCCGGCTGGGTGCGGCAACGCTATTGATTACGATGAGCCGGGATACGATTGCCAGGATGAGCTGCAATCCGGCCATCGGCGGCCTGGCCAAGGGTCAGATTGTCCGTGAGGTCGATGCCCTCGGCGGACTGATGGGGCTGGCCACGGATGCGACGGGCATTCAATTCCGGATGCTCAATCGCTCCAAAGGGCCTGCGGTGCAAAGCCCGCGCGCCCAATCGGACAAATACAAATACAAAGACTATGTCCGCAACGCGCTGGAGAATGCGGCGAACCTGACAATTGTCGAAGGGATTGCCGCCGAGGTGCTCACGCGGGACAATGCGGTAATCGGGGTGCGGTGTCTGGATGGGGCGCAGTATCAGGCCCCTGCGGTGGTGCTGACGACCGGGACATTTCTTCGCGGCATCATGCATCTGGGGGAAAAGCAATGGCCCGGCGGCAGGCTGGGTGAGCCGGCCAGCAATGAATTGTCCGACAGCCTGCGGAGTCTGGGGCTGACCGTCGGCAGGCTCAAGACCGGAACGCCGGTGCGGCTGGCCGGCGACAGCATCGATTATGACAAGCTCGATACGCAGCCCGGCGACGAAGACCCGGCCCCGTTTTCATTCCTGAACGACCGGATTGACCGCCCGCAGATTCCCTGCTGGATAACCTGGACCAACCCGGCGATCCATCAGCTCCTGCGGGACAATCTGAGCCGGGCACCGATGTACAGCGGCCAGATTACCTCGGTGGGGCCGCGGTATTGCCCGAGCATCGAAAGCAAGATTCTGCGTTTTGCCGACAAGGACCGCCACCAGGTTTTTCTGGAGCCCGAAGACGAGGCCATCTCCACCATTTACTGCAACGGCATCAGCACCTCGTACCCGGCCGATATTCAGGAACAGATGCTGCGGCTGATGGTCGGGACCGAGCGGGCGCGGATTGTGCATTACGGGTATGCGATTGAATACGATTATTGTCCGGCCGCCCAGTTGAAGGAAAATCTGGAGACACGGCGGATTGCGGGACTTTTTCTGGCCGGACAGATTAACGGCACCAGCGGTTACGAAGAAGCCGCGGGGCAGGGCTTGATGGCCGGGCTGAATGCGGCACGGAAGGTGGCCGGGCGTGAACCGCTGGTGCTGCGTCGGGATCAGGCGTATATCGGAGTGATGATGGATGACTTGCTGACCCGGCCGATTGATGAACCTTACCGGATGTTTACCTCGCGGGCGGAATATCGCCTGTCGCTGCGCAGTGATAATGCCGATTTGCGGCTGACACCGCTGGGCAGGCAATTCGGGCTGGTCGATGAGCATCGCTGGGGACGTTTTCAGGAGAAGCTGGCCCAGATGGAGGCATTGCGGCGCATGCTCAAGACGACGCGCCGACAGGGCAAGAGCCTGTGGGATATCCTCAAGCAGCCGCAGGCGGGGCTGGCCGAGCGGCTCTGGCTGGAGCCGGAGGTGGCGGCGATGCACTGTTCGCGGCAGGCGGTGGAGGCGGTGGCGATTGAGTCGCGGTACGAAGGGTATCTGGCCCGTCAGGAACGCGATATCGCCCACCTGCGAAATCTGGATAACATCCGCATTCCCGATGGACTGGATTATTTCGGCGTGTCGCATCTGCGTTATGAGGCCAAAGAGCGATTAACCGCCGTTAAGCCGCTGACGCTGGGCCAGGCCTCACGTGTCGGCGGTATCACCCCGGCCGATATCGCCGTGCTGCAGATTTATCTGCGCAAAGCGAAAGCTAATGACTCGGGAAGTGAGCCTTCAGATAGTTAGCCACGCTGTCGTCGGTGTGGGGGCCGATGACTTCGCTGGCGACGGCTTTGACTTCCGGTTCGGCGTTGGCGACGGCGACGCCCCGCCCGGCCAGCTCAAACATGCGGATGTCGTTGATATGGTCGCCAAAGACGGTGAGATTATCTTTGGTAAAGCCGAACATATCCATCAATTCCCGCAGGGCGATGGATTTGCAGGCCTTTTTATCGTGAATTGTCAGCCACCAGTAGCCCGGCGAGTACGGGTTTTCGAAATAGAAATTTTCCAGTTGACCCGAGAAGGTCTCGGCCAGCAGCGTGGAAAGCTGCCCGATGGATTCTTTGTCGCCCATGACCGCCAGTGAAATCACCTGTTCGCCGAATACCCCGGCGAGATGTTTCGTTTCCCGCAGTCGCTTGTCGCCCAGCAGCGACAGGGCCTGACAATACCACTGCATGGCCGGGTGCGAAAGCGTCTGGTAATACAGACAGTCCTCCTGTCCGTTGAAAGTGCACACAAACGGCCAGAGATGCTGCGAACGGATGATATCGAAAATAGCCCGTGCGACAGTCGGGGCCAGGCTGTTAATCACCAGATGCCTGCCGGTTTTGTAATCGGTCAGATAGGCCCCGTTGACGGCGATGACCGGCAGCCTGATGGGCAGATTGCCAAGCACCGGCTGAATCTCATTAATCGCCCGGGCGCTGGCCACGGTGAAATTCAGGCCGTCGCTGAGCAATTGCGTGAGTGTTTTCCGACTGAATTCCGACAGGGCGCCGGACCCGTCCAGCAAAGTCCCGTCGAGGTCCGAAACGAATAACTGCTGCTGTTTCATGTCACTATACCGTGTTGTCCTATTCCTGCGGCAGGCGGGCCAGGTCGATATCCGCCCCGGACACCATCAGGATGTCGTCGTTATAGATAATCGTGTTGGGCATCGGCACATTGATGACCGTATTGATTTCGTCGCTGTTGGCGACATTTTCGCCGCGTTTGATGGCGACCAGGTTGATGTTGTATTTCTGCCGGAGCTGCAGTTCCATGACGGTCTGGCCGTGAAAGGCGGCCGGGGCCTTGACGCGGGCCAGGCTGTAGCCGGGGGCGAAATCGATTTTTTCCTCGATGTGCGGGGCGATGAGTTTATAGGCCCAGCGCTGGGCGGTCTCGATTTCGGGGTAAATGACTTCCGTGGCCCCGACGGCGGAAAAGACCTGCCCGGCCGTCAGATTCTCGGCCCGGGCGTAAATCAGGGGAATGGCCATGCGTTTGAGATTGACCACGGTGAGAATCGCGGCCTCGAAGGCGTGGCCGGACTGTCCCATGCCGACGATGGCGACATCGACCCCATCGACGCCCTGGGCGCGGAGAGCATCCTCATCGGTGCTGTCGAGTCGGACGGCGTGGCTGACCTCATCGCGGAGGTCCTCGATGATATCCCGGTCTTTATCGATGGCGATGACTTCCGCGCCGCTCATGGACAGCGCCATCGCCAGTTTCTTTCCGAATCGTCCCAATCCAATGACCGCAAAACGCTTCATAATAGTCCTCTGATTGCAAATTTATTATCCATCGTATTATACACTCTTTTGTGTCAGACCACCAGATCGTCAACGTGTTTTGTTGTATTGACTTCCGATAAACGGTTGACAAACATGGCCAGTCCGAAGGTTAACGGTCCGATACGCCCGGCATACATCAGGGTAATGATGATAATCTTCGACATAACCGACAGCGACCCCGTGATGCCGGTGCTGAGTCCGACCGTGCCCAGGGCCGAAGCGGCTTCAAAAAGCAGTTTTTCAAAATCGGTTGCACTGTCGGCAAGGCTCAGGAAATAGACGCCGACCAACAGAAAGACGACGTAAAAACAAAAGCTGGCCGCTGCCAGTCGGACACGCTGTTCAGGGATCACCCGTCCCCAGAACGACACATCCTTTTGACCCTTCAGGGTGCTGACCGCCAGACCCCAAAGCGCGGTAAAAGTGGTGCATTTCAGGCCGCCGCCGGTACCGGCCGGAGACGCCCCGATGACCATCAGCGTGGTAATCAGCAGCAGAGATGCCCTCGATACAGATCCAATGGGAATCGTATTGAAGCCTACGGTGGTCAGGGCTGCCATGGTCTGGAAAAACGATGCCAGCAGGCGTTTTTCCGCAGATAAACTTTGAATTGACGGCTCAGTAATAAAAAATAACAATGTTCCGATCAGGCTGATATACAGGGTGGACCAAAGAATGATTTTGGTGGTTAATGTTACTCGTTCGATTTTTCCCCGGATTTTTCGCCAGATATCCACGGACACGATAAATCCCACGGCACCAAGATAGCTTAAAACGGCAATAATCATGTTAATCCAGAAATGGCCGGAAAAATTTTCAAAGCTGTTATTATACAGGCCGAATCCCGCGGTGCAGAAGGATGAGACGCTATGAAATATCGCCGACCAGATCGGATCACTGATGCCGGCATTACGAAAGACAATATAGAGTGCCGCCGCGCCAATAAACTCAATAACAAATGTGAATACGATTACGCTTTTAATGAATTTGTAAATCTTGAAGGATTCCGGAAGCGTGAAAACCACATTGGCGATTTCGATGCGGGATTTACTAAGTGGTTTATTTTGCGCAAGGACAACAAAGGACGTGAGGGTCATATAACCAATACCCCCCAGTTGAATCAAAATCATGACGATAAACTGCCCGGCTGTATTGTACGTGTCGGCAACACTGACTGTGACCAGACCGGTAGTCGATACGGCCGATGTCGAAGTAAATAAATGATCCAGGGCTCCGGCGGTGCAGCCGAGTCGATGAAAAAAGGGCAGTGATAACAAGACCCAGCCTGTTATGACATACATCAGATATCCAAGCACAACATTGCGTACCGGATGCATGTTGCCCAGAAAGGCTAAAATGCCTTCAATACTTTCTTTTATTTTTTTCATATTAGAATATATTCTGCGGGTTACTTGCCGCAGCCTCTTTTAAACATAAAACGGTATTTGATTTTTCAGAAACAAGAGTGCACCGCTTATTCATTTTGCTCCAGAGGGTCATCCTACCACCAGCGGTTCGGTCGGGTATTCATATTTGGCCGGCTTGACATTGAACAGCAGCGCCGTCAGCAGGGTCAGCGGCCCCAGTCGTCCTGCCAGCATTGCCCCAATGATAATCCACTTGCCCGCCGTTGTCAAAGTCGGTGTAATGCCGGTCGAAAGCCCGACGGTGCCCAGGGCCGAGGCGGACTCAAACAGAATATCCAGAAAGGCAATATTGCTGTGTCGTTCCGTAATCAGCAGCGCCAGAACCGCAATCAGCATCATTGACAGGTAAAGCATCAAAATGGTAATGGCCCGCCCCAGCACAACCAGGCGGATCGACCGCTTGAACATCTCCACCTCCCGGCGTTTCCGCAGGGTGGCCCAGGCGACCATGACAATCACCGCAAACGTGGTGGTTTTGATGCCGCCGGCACTGGAGCCGGGCGAGCCGCCGATGAACATCAGCAGAATCAGCACCAGTTTGCTTCCATCCGACAGCGCGGCAATGTCAACGGTATTGAAACCGGCTGTGCGTGCCGTGACCGACTGAAAAAACGCAGCCAGAATGCCCCTGTCGGCGCTGGGATTCTGCGAGCAGGATTCAAACAGCCACAGGAATACCGTTCCCCCGGCAATCAATATGGCCGAAACACTCAGGACAATCTTGGTCTGCAGGTGCAGCCGTTTGGGAGAAGCCGTGTGGAGCAAATCCACCAGGCGATGGCCTTTGCTGAACCAGGATCCGATGCGGCTGGTGATAATGTCGGCTATGTTGTACAAAACGCTGAAGCCCAATCCGCCCAGAATAATCAGCGGGGCGATGACCAGGTAAACCTCCGGCATGGAGTGGAAATACATCAGGTTGTTGGAGTACAAAGCAAAGCCCGCATTGCAGAAGGCGCTGACGGAATGAAAAAGACTGTTGAACCAGGTGGTGGCTATGTCGCTGGGCGCCCCCGGAATGTTATCCCACATTGGAAACAGGCAGACGGCCCCGACGGATTCAATAATGATCGTAAAAGTGAAAATGAAACCGATCATCCGCACAATTCGGTGCAGGGTATCGGCACTGATGATGTCCTGCATGGCTGCCGACTCCCGCACCGTCAGCGACTGGCCCAGCATCAGTCCCAGCACCGCCCCGAAGATCACAATACCCAGCCCGCCGAGTTGTATCAAAAACAGAATGACGACCTGTCCAAACATCGTAAAGTCCGAGCCGGTATCTTTGACGATAAGCCCCGTCACGCACGTGGCGCTGGTGGCGGTAAAAACCGCGTCGGTGAAACTCATCCGGGGTAAATTGTGGGCCTTGGGCAGCATCAGCAGACCCGCCCCCGCCAGAATCAGCGCTGCAAACACACTGGTCAAAGCCCGCGCCGGATTGTGCCCGGCAGAGGCAATATTGACCACGCTGCGGCACAGTTTATCAATGACCTGAAATGCCAGATAAATGCTGATGACATCCAGCGAAAACTCCCGCACCGAGGCCCCGGTGTACCACCGGCCCGCCCCGATAATCGCAAACAGCACCACCGCCAGCAGCGGAATTTCAAACCAGTACATCCGCAGATAATCCCGCTTGGTGACGGCATTAAAATAGCGAATAATCTTTTCGGCAAAGAAGAAAAAGAAAAGCCCTCCGTCAATATACCGCAGCATCATCCGCGGCATCGGCGGTACATCAAACCCAAACAACATCACAAAGGTCGTGGCGACGACCAGAATTGCGACACAATTCAGGGCAATAACGGTCTTTTCGAGTGTTTTATTCTTATATTCAATTTTCATGGTACAAGACTGTCTCGATGTTGCCGATACAGATTGTAGGATATTTGTACGATTTGATAGCTCTTTCTACCGGTTTTGGGGCGGAAAATCCAGAAAATTATCCCACGTCCACCAGCCCCAATGAGGTACCGAATTTTTCAATCAGGGTCTTGCGGAGTTCAGCGTTTTCAGGCCGGTTCAGGTTGGGATCGCTGCCGATCATCTCAAACGCATCCCGGCGGGCCAGATTTAACAGGTCAAAGTCTTCTACAATATTAGCAATCTTCAAGTCTCCCAGTCCGTGCTGACGCGTACTGAACAGTTCCCCCGGCCCGCGCAGCCGCAAGTCCTGTTCGGCGATTTCAAAACCGTCATTGCTGCGGGTCATGATGGCTAATCGGTCCTGGGCAATCGGGTCGTCGCTCTGGGAAAACAGAAAACAATACGACCGATTGCAGCCCCGCCCGATGCGTCCGCGAAGCTGGTGAAGCTGGGCAAGCCCGAACCGCTCGGCGTTTTCGATGGCCATGATGGTGGCGTTGGGGACATCGACGCCGACTTCGATAACCACCGTGGAAACGAGGGCCTGAATTTTTCCCGACCGGAAATCCCCCATAATCTGTTTTTTCTGCTCCGTGGTCATCTGGCCGTGCAGCAAGGCGATGTTGTATTCGGCAAAAACCTTCTGGCTCAAAAACCGATGTTCATCCACTGCCGCCTTGATATCTCCGTTGGGGATTTCAGCGGTCGTTTCCGAATCGATGCGGGGATAGACAAAATACGCCTGTCGTCCGGCGCGAATCTGCTTGCGGATGAATTCAAACGCCGCCATCCGATCCCTGGGGTGGACATGCCGGGTGATGACTTCCCCGCGGCCCGGCGGGCAATGCTCGATAATCGACACATCCAAATCACCAAACGCCGTCATCGTCAGTGTCCGCGGAATCGGTGTTGCCGTCATTACCAGGCAATGCGGCGATTTGCCTTTCCGCAGCATCGCCCGCTGGTGGACGCCGAATTTATGCTGTTCGTCGATAATCACCAGCCCCAGATTATCAAAATCCACATCCTGCTGCACCAGCGCCACGGTTCCAACTACAATATCCATATCGCCGCTGGCGATTTGATGCAGCAGCGCCCCGCGCTTGACCGCCGGCATCCCGCCAATCAGCAATCCCCGTCGGACCTGACTGTTTTTGAGGTATTTTTCGATGCTCAGAAAATGCTGCCGGGCCAGAATTTCAGTCGGAGCCATAATCGCCACCTGCTGCTTATTGGCAACCGCCACCAGCGCCGCATACAGGGCAACCACGGTTTTGCCGCTGCCGACATCGCCCTGCAGCAGGCGGTTCATCGGGACCGACTGATTCAAATCCGCGGCGATTTCCTCAATCGCCTTGTCCTGGTCGGCAGTCAATAAAAATGGAAACCGCCTGCGTATCCGATGGTCGATAGTCTCAGTGCAGGGCAGCGGGGTGGATGGGGCGGTATGGCGCAGATGATGACGCTTCAGAGCCAGCCCCAACTGCATCAGGAACAGTTCATCATATTTGAGCCGGCGTTTGGCCTTGGCCAATTGTTTTTCGTCGGCGGGATTATGAATCCATTCATACGCCTTTTGGCGACTGATGAGGTCGTTTTTTTTAAGAAAGGGCTTTTCGAATAGTTCCGGCATTAACGGACTTATAGTATCTATATTAGCCTTAACCACGCGTTTGATTTGCCATGATGGCAGGTTGGCACTGGCCGGATAGATGGGGCCGCTGAATGCATCACTGTCGCGCGGCTGGTCGGGGTGCAGGATATGAAATTTCGGATTGCTGAACTGGAGTTGACGACGATAAAAGTCGACTTTTCCATAAACCAGCAGAATTTTCCCCGGTTCGAGCTGATTAATCAGGTATTTGCCATTAAACCAGATGATGCGGCACAGTCCCGTCTTATCTGCTAAGATAGCTTCAAAAAAGGGTTTACGGCGATAAGGCTGCCAGTCGGTTCGCTCGACCATCCCGACGGCACAGACCAGCTTGCCCGGCTTCAGGTCTTCAATCAGCACTGGCTCCGGCACAAACGACCAATCCCGCGGGAAATACCCAAGCAGGTCCGCGACCGTCTGCACACCCAGATCGGTAAACGCCGCCGCCCGCCCCGGGCCTACCCCTTTGAGGTATTGAACTGGAGTCGCCAAGTCTATTTTTTGATCCGTTTGGGTCACTTAGAATCCTTTCTGTTGCATCCGGAATCATAAATAACGACCCGGATTTTGGGAAGAAGTTTATCCAAAATTCAGTGTCTGGACGCTATTATTGCCGGATTTCATGTCGAGAAACCGGTTTTTTTGCCGTAATACCATAGGATATGATACTATGGATGGCTATGCTGACTAAAGAACAAGTTGCCGGGCACTTATTGAAAGAGCAGATTCTGCTGACTGCGTTTATCTCGTCGATTACACGGGATTACCAGTCGGCCGAGGATGTGTTTCAGGAGGTTTGCGTCAAGGCGATTTCGCTGGCCGAAACTTTCACGGATTTGGTACACCTGATGCGATGGGCCCGCATGGCCAGCCGGAACAAGGCTATCGACTTTCTCCGTGCCAGCCGCAGCGATGGCCTTATCCTCAGCGAACGTCTGCTGGATATCCTCCAGCACGAATGGCCGACCCATGACCGCAAAGAAAGCTCGGTAGCGATGGATGCTCTGGCCGACTGTCTCAAACGCCTGACCGAAAACAACCGCACGATTATCCGCTTGCGGTATTTCAACGGCATGAGCGGTATCGAAGTCGCCGAATACATGAAACGCAAGGCCGAAACGATCTATCAGGCCCTGGCCCGTATCCACAAACAACTGGGCCTGTGTGTCCGAAGAAAAGTGGCCCATGAACAATAACCCAATGACCGCAAAATCCGAACCATTCGAATTGCCGCAGGAGTTTGTCATTCGCCTGCTTCAGTATCAGGACGGTACCATCACCCCTGAGCAGATGCAGATTCTCGATGCCGAGATGCTTGACGACAGCCGCAAGCGGGAAGCGTTCTGCGAGATGCAGACCCGCGGCCAGTTGATCTTCGAACTCTATCGCCGCGCCGAAAGCCAGACCGACCAGCTCATTCAAAATGGATTCAAGCCCCCCCTGGCCAATCCTTCGCCGCCGCGTCGCAGGGCCATTCGACGCATGATCGCAGCCGCGGCGATGGTGCTGCTGGCGGCGGGGGTACTCATTGCATTCTGGCCGGCCCCGCCGGATATCGCCAAGGTGACGTATGTCAAAACCGCCCGCTGGGAATCGGGCCAGGTTCCCGAAGTCGGCCAGATGCTCAAGCGGGGTCCTTTTATCCTCGCTTCGGGCCGGATGCGGCTGCGGATGCCGGATGATACGGTGGTCATCCTGGCCGGGCCAAGTCGATTTGAGCTGATCGATGACAACACCCTCAAGCTCGAACAGGGCAAAATCAGCGCCAAGGTCAATAATCCCAGCAGTCTGTTTACGGTTCGCACCGCCATGATGGATGTCATCGACCTGGGGACCTCCTTTGGTGTCAAAGTCGCCAAAGACGGCCAATCCAGCGTCTCGGTTTTTGAGGGGGCCGTTGCCGTCAAGCAGCCCATCCCCAAATCAGGCGATAAAGCCATCCTGCTCAAAAAAGGCAGCAGTGCCCGCATCCGTCCCGGCCAGAAGGAACTCGAAACCGTGCCGTATGACCATGCCGAATACCGCGAACTGTGGCCGCTGACCAATGGCGTGGATGAATTGTCCGAGAAGGTTGAATTTGTGCCCCCGGCGGCGCCTCAGCCGTTTGAATTATACCGCAGCGATGAAAAATTGTTCCTGATGCCCGAACGCCAGAATCTGGTTCTCGAAAAACCGCTGCCGGTCGATATCAACAAACCCGGACGCTGTGAACGCTACACCCCCCAGAGCCGCCCGCTGGTTGCCGCGGGCAAAAAGGTCAACAGCTACCTGCTGTTCTTCAATCAGGAAGGACCGAAAAACTGGAAAAACTACCGTAAGCTGACCGGCGAGATTACTTTCAGCAAACCCATCCTCGGCGTCATCGGCCATTATCAGAAACTCAAGGATACCGACGCCGTCGTGGGTATTGAGGGCTTCGACTACCCGGTGTTCATGCAGCGGGAAAAAGACCGCGGACTGGACAATCGCAATCCCGGCGCCGAAGAGGAGATGGCCCACGACGTGATTACCATCAGTCCCAATCGGAAAGTTCTGTCGTTTGAAATCAGCAGCGGCCCCTGGATCGACCAGTTTCGCGTCATTGTCCAGGCCAATTAGCCCGCCGTGTCTGAACTGCTGCCGGTTTATTGCCGCAGAAGCAATTGCCGAATTTCTCCGGGGCGGATGTTGTTTTCGTCGGCAACCTGTCGGATGGTTTGATCCGCAGAGGCCTTGATTCCTGCCTGGCGAAGCCTTTCCAGTGCCGTATTGATATCCAGATTGGATTCCTGACAGACTTGTCTGAGCGTCTGTTGTCCAAATCCTCCGCCGCCCGCACCATCACTGCCGCCTCTGCTTTCACCTTGCCCTCCGCCTCCGCGACGCTGGCCGCGACCTTGGGCTTGAGTTTTTCCGGTGGCCAGCAAATACAGCTCTTCAGGGGAATAGCCGGCCTGCCGGGCTATCGTTCCAAAGATATCGTCCGGCCCGGCTGTAATTCCTGCGGTCTTGAGATTCCCCAGAACCGTATCAACTGGAATATCAGTCTGTTCGGCCAGTTGCCTGACAGTCAACAATTCCGCATGAGGGACCGGCGGCTGTTCCGCAGTTTGTGAACCCCAACTGTTTTTGAGCGTTGTATTCAGACGCAGCAGGGAACTGAATGGAGCAAACGGTCTCAATGACCCCCACGCGGTAATGCCGCACAGTACCAGCGCCCCAATCCATTCATATCGCAACCGTCGAGCGGACTGAATTCGGGATGCAAAATAATTGATTAAGGGCCTGATATTAAAGCAGATGTGTACGAAAGAAGCGATTGTAAACAGGGCGCAAAAGCAGATGTGCAGGGCCGACCATTCCTGTTTGCTCAGCCCCCAGACCGTCCAGTTGCTCCAGTTGGCCACGCGTCCCGGCGGAGTGACAAACAGCACCGCTCCGGTGACGACGGCAGCCGCAAATGAAAATCCCGTCAGAATCGAGACGAAAGGCCGAAAACGCAAGGCTGGTCGGGTTCGCATAAAAACTCCCTGATAAAAGAATTCTCTTGTTCAAATCGCATCAGAGAAGATTGCACTATTCGCTGCAATATGATTGTATCCCGTAAGGTGTTCCGGAATCAAGCAATAAATTCGCAGGATGTTATCTGTCGCTCAGCCAGGAAGACACAAACAGGTTCAGGTCCTGCCACTCGGCCTGTCCCGACCAGTCCAGGTCGGCGCCGCCGCACCAGTGATTGGACACATCGCAGTTGCTTTGCCACCACATGCTCAGCCGGGCATAATCGTCCATATCCACAAAACCATTGGCTGTCAGGTCGGGCGTTTTTGATGCAATCGTCAGACGGATATTGGGGACAAAACCGCTCGTACTGGGCCGCGGCGAAGCCCCCGTCCAGGTCAGCGGGTCTCCGTATGAGGATGTGCTTGCGCGATAACGCAGGGTGCGATTACCCCCCGGCGTGGAGTAATAACACATGCCGTTGCTGGACGTCGAACTGTTATAGAATGAGATATCGACCATCAGGTTCTGCAGTCCGTCATACACAAACGGGGTCGTGAAAACAAACTCATTCCACCCCGCCGCCGTCACGGTCTGGCTGGCCTGATAGACCACAGTCCAGTCGGTGGAATCCCACTCGGTACTGCTAAACGCAGTCAGCGCCGTAGGCTTGAGTCGGATGGTGAATTGATTCATCGTCTGGCCGGGCACCGTGGCGACATGCAGCGCCAGCGAATACAGCGTACAGGCCCCGCCGATTTCGTCGGCCAGATAAATCGTCTGTGTCCGAGCCGCCAGACGCGACGTCGCCAGGGGATAATAATCCGTCCCCGTTCCCATTCCAAGGACAATTTCGGGTGAAGGGGTATATACCGCCGACAGTTCAGTCGTCTGGTTTTTCAGGATGGTCACAGCGGTATTCGCCGGCGTAATCCATCCAATGGCGTTCTTGAATTCAACCGTGTAATTGCCGGTGACAATACCCGTTTCGGTATCTCCGCTGTGAAACCATGTCGAAGTCCCCGCGCGACGCCACTGGACATCGCCGGCCAAAGCCCCCTCCGGCCCGAGAGTTACACATAAAGACCCGTATGCAACAGGTGTAATATTAAACACGCCGCCGTGAATCGTCCATGTGTAGCCGCCATAGCTGACGCTGCTCATCGTGTACCAGGCCGTCCCTGAACCGGACCAGCCCAGGTTCAGGTGAATCTCATTGCCGTTGCGGTACCCGTCGCAGACCACCGCGTGGCCGTTGGTGTTGTCCGCCGACCACATCGTGTAAAACACCGGCTTGCCGGCATCCACATCGGCGGCAATCTTGTTATACCATGCGGAGTCTGTGTAGCTGCTTTTATTCACGTAATTATCGCAGGTGCTGTTGAAATAATTGCGAAACGCCGGGGCAATAGTACTCGTCGATGACCCCGTCCCGCCGGCTTCAAAGTCCGAGTCCAATGCGACCGCACAATGATAAATCAGTTGTCCAACCGCCTGAATCTGTGCTATGGGGCTGGAGGAAGAGACAGCCGTCGGCATAGCCGCCCAGTCGTAATTGCCCATACCGACATCGCTGATGGAATACGTTCCCGTACACGAACCGGACGAATCCGTATAGGTGTGATCCCGGGTCACGGCGATTGGCGATGCATGATATCGCAGAATCTGGGCCATGGCCGTCGCACCGCATCCGGCATACGCCCGTCCGCTCGGCCCGCCGGCAGCAGTCGGACAATAATAGTTGTATGGGTAATTCTGATTCCACGAGGTTGCCAGGAGCACTGTATTGCTGCCGGCGGTTTGTGGAGTGTCAGGGTCTTCTGTTTCCAGCAGGGCAGTCCATTGCAGATGAAATTCTGTCTCCTGCTCCGGCATCTGCTCCAGCCAGGCCAGGTCCTCCAGCATCTCCAGTTCAATCACCGCTCGAAAGCCCGGCGGCAGTTGGTCAAACGAACTGTCCTCGCTATACAGCTTGACCGGCGGTGCCTGGTTGTCCGCCGCCATCAGGATATACCCCTGCGGCTCCAGATGCACCACATACCCCAGCGTACGATTGTTCTTCTGCAAAGGGGCCAGACTGCGTATCTGTTTTCCCGGCTTCGGGGTCTCGGGGGAAACGGCTTGGGAAGGGTTGTTGGAATGATGGCGCAATGCAGCAACCGTCTTGCCTGCCCGACCGGCCTGCTCAAGCGATAGAGGTGCGGCACCCGCGGTCAGATGAAGTAAGAATAGAAAGACCCCCACACTGACGAATAACTGCCTTGGCATTACCTCGTCCTATAAAAACGCAAAAAATAGCCGTAATAATTTCATATAAGTAAGTCAAATTATACATTTTAACACTTTGTTTGTCAAGAAAACTCGGCCCGGCGGATAGGACATGGCTTTTCAGGTCTTGCTTCACAAGGATTTCATGGTTTTTCCAGTTTATTTTTTCGCCCGGTTTAGGTATGGTAATCACAGAGAGTATTTGTAGATAAACTGTATTCGGTTTCTAAAAATACAAAGGAAAGGGACACTCATGACAAAACACATCCGAATTATGCCCTGTCTGGACATGCAGAATGGTCGCGTCGTAAAAGGCGTTCACTTCGTGGATATTCGTGATGCCGGCGATCCGGTGGAATGTGCCATTGCTTACTGCCGGGCGGGTGGATGGCTATGGCGTCCCGGTGATTCTGCCTACCAGTAAAGCCGGCGACGGAGCCAAAACCGGCTACGATCTTCCCATCATCCGGAAAATGGCTGCCGCGACCTCAGCCGAAATCGTCGCCTCCGGCGGTGCCGGCAAACTCGAGCATTTCTATGATGCCGTCCAGGCCGGGGCCACTATCCTGCTGGCTGCGTCGGTCTTTCACTTCAAGACCATCACCATCCCCGACCTGAAATCCTACCTCCGCGACAAAGGCGTCTCCGTGACCAGCTAAAATATACTGATCCGACTTAAAATATCCCGGTTCTTCGCGGCTAAGTACAGCAGCTTTAACCACGTGCTTCTTTTGCTCGCGGAATCATCATACCCGTTGGGTGTACAAAGACTATAAAATGAAAAAATATGAAGAGAAAATCAGGAAATTCCATTCTGACCATCCGTTAGAAGATATCAATTTTCATGTCAAAGACTGTGAGGAACAAGTGATTTTATTTTACTGTAAATCAATTGAATATGAGTTTGTATTTCCATGATAAACAAATTGAATATCGTTTACAAATTACGTTTTGTGAATCAGAAATAATCGTAAATTTCAATCATCCTTCGTCCATCGTCAATCATCAATCCTTTTCGACGACGGTAATCATTTCCTCTCGCCAGTCGCATTCTCAAATCCGGGCGGATTTTAACCATTCCATTCTGGGTTGTTTTCTGGTAGAACAGGGAGCAGTGGTCGGCCGGCTGTCGATGGTATTGAGACAATAAATGCAGGCGAAAGGAGCACTATGCAAAAGCTGTTGTTGTGTCCCCGGACGGAGATTTGTTTTGTCTATTCCCTGTATGTCGAGCGGACCCACGATGAAAGCGTGGGGATTATTGAGTTGGAAAGCATCGAAAACCGGGATTTCTATAGCTGTAAAGCCCTGAATGTCATACTGGAGCTGGCTCAGAAACATCAGCTTCCCCCGGAGACCACCGCCCGTCTGCAGGGGATTATCGATTGCCTGCTGACCAACCAGGCCAACCGTGCCGTCGAAAAACGCCGCTCGGACTTTTAATCCTGCCGACAAAGCCAATTTTACCCTTTCCGTAGTACTTTTTCCTTTTCTCCTTTGCCATTTTACGTTCTTACCAAACGAACCCAATTTGGCGGCTGTTAGCCGGGCGAATCAAACTCTAACACGACGCTAACACGATGCTAACATTTGACATAGACAATACCGGTGAAATGGTATATTAATACTCAAACTGACCGATATTAGGCCGCCAGGAGTTTTTCCAGGCGGCGGATAACAGGTTTTTCATGACTGTATCTGACAACATCTTTGACGTTCTCCTGCCAGACTATCTGGTGCATGGATTCTT
>Ga0228536_1000353_pt1 | contig 96465 bp, 77 predicted proteins | sample SJ1Smetagenome_FD_168611 | JGI IMG/M metagenome (GOLD analysis project Ga0228536, IMG submission 168611) | Enriched culture of PCE-dechlorinating microbial communities from Ithaca, New York, USA - SJ1.S | ecosystem: Engineered > Modeled > Simulated communities (microbial... > Unclassified...
CAGGCCTTATCACAAGAATGACCAAGCGCATATCGAACAGAAGAATTGGTCTGTGGTTCGCAAGGCTGTGGGCTATGACCGCTTTGAAAGTCCAGAGATGTTAGAGTTGCTCAGAGCGCTTTATGAGAATATGCACCTCTTTGTCAATTTCTTTCAGCCCGTGATGAAGTTAGTTGGCAAGACGGTGGTGGACAACAAAACGCATCGCATTTATGACCGTGCTAAAACCCCTTATCAAAGGGTGTTAGCCTCAGACCAAGTCGATCCTGCCATCAAAGAGCAGCTGACAAGCGTTTATAATTCTCTCAATCCGGTCGAGCTGTGGAAATCGATTCAAGCAGCACGTGCCCAAATCTTAAAAATTGATCGGTTAGATACATTGTGAGGCAATGATGACCACTATAGTTAGATTTTATTTTGAGGCATAACGTTGCGTCTTTTAGTATAATAATTAGTTGGTGCATCAACTATATTATGTGCCTTTTTGAGGAAAAATGACGGATTATAACAACCGAACACCCGACTGGGTCAAGAACGCAGTCTTTTATCAGATCTTCCCTGATCGCTTTGCCTGGAGCTCGCGCGTAAACAAACCAGGACTTTTTGAAAAATGGGACAGCCTCCCCACGATCCACGGCTTTAAAGGCGGCGATCTATTGGGAGTTTACGAGAAGCTGGATTACCTTGAAGACCTCGGCATTAACGCGATCTATTTCAACCCGATCTTCCAATCGGCTTCCAACCACAGATACCACACCCACGATTACTACCTGGTAGATCCACTGTTGGGTGGCAACGAAGCTTTCAAGACCTTGCTGGATGAAGCGCACAAGCGCGGAATTCGCATCATCCTGGATGGCGTCTTCAACCATGCCAGCAGAGGTTTCTTCCCGTTTAGCCACATCCTTGAAAGTGGTCAGGATTCGCCCTATATCGATTGGTTCAATGTTCACGGCTTCCCGTTGAATGCTTATCAGGGCAAGCCCAATTATGATTGCTGGTGGAACCTGCCTGCTCTGCCAAAACTAAACACCGAAAACCCGACCGTTCGGCGCTATATTATGGACGTTGCACGGTATTGGATCGATCAGGGCATCGACGGATGGCGCCTGGATGTTCCATTTGAGATTACAACTGAAGGTTTCTGGGAGGAATTCCGCGACGTAGTGAAGACTGCCAACCCGGACGCCTACATCGTCGGAGAAATTCCGACCGAAGCACAGAAATGGCTTAATTCAGGCGATAAGTTTGATGCTGTCATGAATTACCAATTATCACACGCTGCTGTCAGCTTTTTTGGTGGTGATTCAGCCGATCACAAACTTTCCGAGGGTATGATGGGCCTGGATAATCCTCAACCCCTGGACGTCCAGGAATTCGCGCATCGCACCAAGGAATTGCTCGAACTTTACCCAAAAGAGTTTTCCTACGCGCAATTTAACCTCCTCGACAGCCACGATATGCCCCGCTTCCTCAGCCTGATGAACGGCAATGTTGCTAAACTGAAGCTTGCCTACAACTTCCTGCTCACCTACCCCGGCGCGCCCAGCATTTATTACGGTGATGAAATCGGTCTCGATGGCGGCAGGGACCCCCTCTGCCGTAAGAGTTTCACATGGCGCGAAGAGGATTGGAATGTGGATCTTCGGAACGCCATCAAGGAAACTATCACCATCCGCCATGCCATCCCAGCTTTGCGGACAGGTTCCTATGAGCCCATCCATGCCCAGGACGGCCTGCTGGCATACTTACGCCGGGATGAACAGGACACTGTTCTGGTTATTCTGAATAATTCCGATGCGGCTGTAAAACTCAACCTTGCCACAGGCGATGCTTACGAAAACGGCACCGAGCTGCAGGATCAGCTCAGCGACAAACACGTCATCATTGAGCAGCAGCAGGTCAACAATCTCGCAGTCCCTGCCTTTGGGGCATTGATCCTGGCGTAAACGCCTCCAACTCGTTTTTGACTGACCCCAGCCTGGGGTCAGTTTATTTTAATATTCAGCCAAGGAATGGAAAGATAGACGGCAATTTCTGGATCAGAACAGGGAGAAATTTGAGTGCCAAAACACCGCTCAATGCGCCGATCAGCCAACCAACCAAAATATCAGAGAAGTAGTGCAGGCGTAATGCCAGCCTGGAGTAACCCACCAGAATTGCCCAGGCAAGCAGCAAAAGAAACCAAAGCGGATTCTCAAACTGCAGCGCCATGAAGGCGATCGTCATTGCGCGGGCGGCATGCCCTGATGGGAAGGAGTGCGGATCAGTAACACGATAAATGCTGCCCCACTCGCCCTCAGGACGCGGTCGGCGCAGCAGGAATTTTACTACAAGCACGATCACCGCCAGGCTGGCCAACGCAAACCCCCACAGGATGGCGGTGCTGCGGACTGGTCCCCTTGTGAAAGCCCAAACCAGGGTCAGTCCAATCAGCCAGTACCAGGAATCGCAGCTATGCCCTAAAAGTGCCGCCAACTTATGCGCAAAACTGTCCTCTGTTTGCAAAACAAGGCGAGCCGAGATTTCTTCATCCACTTTCTGGATACGATCGAGCAATTTCATGCTTACTTGCTTAGCGTGTGATAAAGGGAATGGCGGCAATCACGATGAAAGCAACCAGCACCATCCCGGCTGCCATCCAAATCTGCTGTTTGTTGCGGCTGTCTTCCAGGCGCAATCCAGCCTCACTTCGCCGAACTGCCAACAGAGGACCTGCCATGTAAGCAAAGAAAAATCCCGCCAGCAAGCCTCCAAGATGGCCCCAGTTATCCGTGTTGCTGCCAGGGGATATGCCAATGAATAAATTGAGCACTAACACAAAACCCAGATTCATCAGAATGCTCTGGCTTTGTTTGCCAAATACTTCGCGATTCTGCCAGATGAAGACCCCCTCCGCGGCAAGCAAAGCGAATATTGCGGTGGAAGCTCCAAGCGAATTAAAGTCGCTCAAAACGAATGAGAGCACGTTTCCCCCGAATGCTCCAATCAAGTAAAGCAAAATGAAGCGACCTTTGCCGTAGAAGGGTTCAATCTGCCGGCCGAGGATACTCAGGGCATACACATTGAACATCAAATGGATTAAACTGGAATGCAGCAGTGCTGGTGTGAACAAACGCCAGAACTCCCCTGCCTGGATCAAAACATTGATCTTCCCCAGTAGCGCAAAAAGCAGATCGAAGCCATAAACCCGCTGCACGATCTGTTGGACAACATAAAAAAGTACCGTGATTGCCATGAGGAAATAAGTCACCCACGGAAATCCCGGCCTGCGCCAGCTTTTTTTTAGTCGGTCAAGTCCGGACTGTAAATCTCCCGGGCGTGTTGAATTCGGCTGGAATTGAAATTCAGAGCCAGCCTCTGGTTTGTTTTGTTCGCTCATAAATCTACCTTGCGTGGAGTTGTTCTTAAATGTTCAGCACGGATGATCGCCTGGATATCCTCGATCGTTTTGTCAAGGTGCTGGTCAGAGTTGACCACGAGGTAATCAAACCGATCCATCATTGCGTATTCCTGTGCCGCGGTTCTAAAACGCAGTTCCAGTTCTTCAGGGGTCTCACTGCGGCGCTCAAGCAAGCGGTTCACCCATTCTTCCCGCGAACTGGCTGTCAGGAAAATCAGGATGGCACCGGGACAGATTTCGCGGATGGTCATCGCGCCTTGCACATCAAGCCGCATGATGACATCCTTCCCCGAGGCAAATGCTTCGCGAACCTGTGACTTTGGGATGCCTTTGTAGTCAGAATAAACTTTGGCATGTTCCAAAAGCTCGTCCGCCTCAATCATTTCTTCGAATGTCTCCCGGGAGACAAAGAAGTAATCCCGACCATCCACTTCCTCCGGTCTGGGAGGACGCGAATTCATCGTGATCACAAAATGGGTGTCGGGATTGGTTTTTCGCAGCAGACCAACCACGACATCTTTACCAATCCCCGAAGGACCGGAAATAACAATCAATAGTGGATTGGTAGGCGGAGTTCCAAATTGCATTGCAGGTTAATTCATCCCTTCTTGCTCTTAGTTCTAACCATTATAAATTAGAAAAGTGTTTCACATCAGGTTAGTACGCCCCTCAGGTTTCTTACTCGCCGGGAACTAATCCAGCAAAACCATAAGTTGATCAAAACTTTTAACGCTTCGGATGACCTGGAGGAAATTGTTCAGACTGGCATAACGTGCGCGCAAGGCTTGCACAGCTGGCCCAACCGGATCTTCTCCCGAGGCTCCACCGCCGGGCGTGTCGTTATAAGAGCCGTGAAAAGCGAAATACGCCTGATTAATTTTCCGCAGGCGGTAGCCGTTCTCCCAGAAGAAATTTCTCCTGGCTTCCATATAGCTTTCCGCCTCATCCGTCTTCCCGTTCAGCAAGAGCGCATCCACCCGCACTCTTGTCTCCCGCATTTCCGAGCGGAAGTCAAAGGGGTTGAGCGTTTCCGCGCCTTCAGCAAGGACAGTCGTATAGACAGGCATTGGCTGATAATATCGTGGCGTTTTTTCAGGGTAGTAGGCAATGATGAGATCAAGTCCGATCTCTTTTCCGGCCAGGGAAGCGGTGGTCTCATTGATCGTCCGCATCTGGTCGTTCAAATAGTACCGGATCCCGAGCGGGAAAAATGTCAGGTAGTTGTGAATCCATTCATGGGCAATCGTTTCCGTCAGCCAGTTGAGGTTGGTGGTGCGCACGACCATCGTGGGGTAAGCCGCAAGCCCGCCAACGGGCTCAATCAGGGCTGAGAGATCGTAGTCTTGATAGATTCCAGTTTCAATTTCATCTTTATCAACCGCATCCAGTCCGGCATCCAGGCTGATGCTGAGCTCGTTCCTGATTTCCGTCCGGGGAGAGATGATCAGATTGAGCGGAAGATCAGAAACCTGGTAGAGCACCGGCGGCAGGACCTGACCCCCCAGACCAAACCCAGCCTCAGCCAGGGTGAGCTCTGTCTGATTCTGAAGCACTGCTTCAGCCAGTTTGGCAAGGCGGCTATGGTTTGCTTTCACCCGGTCAAGCTCGGATTTGACTGCCTGGACCATTTTGTCACGGTTAAGAGAAGTATCGTTTTGAGCAGCGATCAGATCTTGCTCAAGCGTGATCACCTCCTCAGTTCCTGCCAGCCAGGTCTGGATGACATCAACTTGCTGTTCGTTATCCAGAAAACGCTCAAGCTTGAGTGAAGCGCTGACCGCTTTATTGAAAAGGGCATTAACTTCCCATTCAACAAAGTCAAACTCTATGCCACGCGTATACTTGCGCAGTCCATCCAGAGGATTGACTGACTCAACGGATGACCCCACCACCAGCAATGCAATCGCGACAATAACAACCAAAAGGCGCAGTCGCTTTGCCAAAGAATCCAAAAATGGTTCATCACTCATAACCTGATTCTAACACCAGCGCTTTTTGCATCTTAGTCTAACAAACAAAGCATAGTCAAATCAACCTTAGATGATATATTTCGCAAAATCTTCCAAATTGGGTAAAATACCCAACAGTCTGTTGCACATTAAAGCAACTGTCAGAATAGTGAGTGTATTTATGAACAATTCAACCAAGATCGTTTTAATTATTGCAGCCATTTTGGTTTTATGCGTGGTGTGTTTGTGTCTCTTGATTGTTGGTGGCGTTATGATCTTTTCCAGCAATTTCATTTCGACAGCAATACCCAACATGGAAACGCCTTTTAGCCTGACCGAAGCCACGCCTATTCCATTCGTTGATCCGGGTACACAAATTCTCGATCCAACAGCTTCCGAGAAGGCTTCACAAACCCTATATGAACTCAAACAAAATACAGTCCCGATCAATGACCCCATCGACCTGGCAGCCAGGTTAGGTGGAAAGCCCAATGTGCCGAACGTACTGATCGATACAGAGGCTCCCTATTCAATCGGAGATCAAAAGAAGTTCTGGGCAACCAATACGGACACAAACGATAATTTCCAGGTCGATGCAACCCTGCGCTACGTTGGGGACAATATCTATTTCTGGATTGAGAACGGCGTACGCTTTGATCAAAGCGATTTGAAGGAACTTGCTGACACGTTTGACAAGGAAATCATTCCGACCAACCGGGAGTTTTTTGGTCAGGAATGGAACCCGGGAGTGGACGGCGACCCAAGATTCTATGTTCTTTACGCCGGAAATTTAGGCTCAAACCTGGCAGGCTATTATTCTTCCGCCGATGAGCTCCACCCAGACGCGCATCCTTACTCGAACGCCCATGAGATGTTCCTGATCAGCTCAGATAATGTTGACCTTGGTGACAGCTACATTTACGGCACTATGGCTCACGAATTCCAGCATATGATCCACTGGTATCAGGATAAAAACGAAGAAACCTGGGTCAACGAAGGCTTTTCAATGCTGGCTGAACATGTGAACGGTTATGACGCGGGTGGGTTCGACTGGTCCTACATGGACAACACCGACATGCAGCTCAACGACTGGGGCGGAGATGTCGGCAATAACGGACCCCACTACGGCGCGAGTTATCTCTTTATGGTCTATTTCCTCGACCGTTTCGGCGAAGACGCAACCAAAGCCTTGGTGCGCCACGATGACAATGGATTCGTAGGAATTGAAAAAGTGGCAGAAGAACTCGAACTGATCAATGCCACCACGGGCAAACCTTACACAGGAGAGGAACTTTTCGCTGACTGGGCTGTGGCAAACCTGTTGCAGGACACGGGCATTGAAGCCGGACGCTACGACTACCAAAGCTACAATCCTACCTCCGTGGATATGGAAAAATCAATCCTGGATTGCCCGGTAAAGATGAATGGCAGTGTTTATCAATTTGGTGTGGATTACATCAAAATCGAGTGCGACAACCTGGAAAGCATCCAGATCAACGCTTCCGAAGCTGTCAACATCCTGCCCTTCACCGCTCCAAGCTCAGGTGAGTATTTCTTCTGGTCGAACCTTGGAGACGAGTCAAATGCATCCCTCTCGCAGACCTTTGATCTTAGCAGCGTCACTGATAAAGCTACCCTGACCTTTAAGACCTGGTATGACCTCGAAGAGGATTATGACTACATTTACGTCAGCGCCAGTACCGATGGAACCAACTGGGAGATCCTCGATTCCGAGAACTGCACCACCGCTAACCCATCCGGCAACAGTTACGGCTGCGGCTGGAATGGGCAAAGTTCAGGCTGGATTGATGAAAAAGTTGACCTATCTGACTTTGTCGGCAGCCAGGTGACCCTCCGCTTTGACTATGTGACGGATGCCGCAGTAAATGGCAAGGGTATGGCAATCGATGATCTTGCAATCGATGCCATCGGCTATATCTCGGACCTTGAAACTGATCTTGGCGGTTGGACCGCTGAAGGTTTCGTGCGTGTACAGAATAAATTGCCCCAAACGATGAACCTCAGCATCGTGACTTACACAAAGGGCGGCATCACCGTAGACCACTACAGCTTCCAGGGCAGCATCACCATCCCGGGTTCTGAGTTGGGTGGAAGTAATGTGGAAAAAATTGTGCTGGTAATTTCAGGCACAACCCCCTTTACAAGAGAAAAAGCAAGTTACACCATTGAGATTGAGTAGCTGGTAAGAAGCACAAAAAACAGAGGCTGAAATTCTTCAGCCTCTGTTTCGTTATTCCTTAAGCTATACGCTTCCGATCGCGTCTACCAATTCATCATAGACGGTGAAGTAAGGCAGGATACCAATCAGATCCATTGACTCACGCACGTTTTGGCACAAGCCAACCAGCATCAGGTTTCCTCTACCGAGCTTTTTGAGCTCCTTCTGGACGCGAATAATCGACCACCAACCAGCACTTGAAACAAAATCAATGTCACTCATGTCGATTATGATGACTTTGTTTTTATCGATCAGATCTGTCAGAACCCGCTCAATTTCAGGAGCGACAGCGCTATCGATCCGACCAAGCCCCTTAACCACGCAAGCGCGTTTATATTCAGTTACTTTAAAGTCCATAATCACCTCATTTGACTAATTAACTCAGAGAAATAATTATAACATTATCCGACAGAATCCCGGTTTGTTGTAGATGTTGAGTCATGTATAATAGGTGCCTATGCGTTACCACATCTGGACAGAAGGCTGTCAAATGAATGTTGCGGATTCAAGCCGCCTCTCAAGAGCGCTTGATTCTATCGGGCTGAGTGTTACTTCTGACGTAAATCAGGCGGATTTAATCATCCTGAATACCTGCGTGGTCCGGCAGAGTGCCGAAGATCGCGCGCTGGGTCGCCTTAACTCTCTCAAACCACTAAAACTCGCTAATCCAAACCTGATGATTGGCTTAATGGGCTGCCTGATCGGCGTTCACGGCAACCCCGCCCTTGAAAAGCGCTTTCCCTGGGTGGATATTTTTGCGGCTCCGTCAGATCCCGAACCCTTTTTGCGGGCTCTCGAAGACCGGCTCCAGCATGATAGTTCCGAAGCCTGGCGCAAACAAGTGGATGAGGTTTTGGATGATGAATTTGGTCTGAGGCTGGAAGAAGCTCATGCGGTATCGGAAAATCTGCCGATTGTTCTCGGTTGTTCGCACGCCTGCGCCTATTGCGTTATTCCAGGCAAACGCGGCAAAGAACAAAGCCGCAACCCAAAGAAGATCCTGCAGGAAGCTAAAAGTCTTGTTGCTGGTGGCGCCAGGGAACTGGTCCTCCTGGGGCAGATCGTCGACCGATTTGGTCTTGAGCTGGAAGGCAGTTACCACCTGCCGCAACTGCTTGCGGACCTCTCAGAAATCCCCAATTTACGCCGTTTGCGCTTCCTGACCTCCCACCCCAACTGGATGACCGATGAGCTGATAGACGCGGTTGCCGTTCTGCCCAAGGTGATGCCTCACATTGAGGTTCCCTTGCAGGCTGGCAATGACGAAATCCTCAGGATGATGCGCCGCGGCTATACCAACAGCCAATATCGCGACCTGGTTGCGCGCATCCGTGAGCGCATTCCCGGAGTATCGATCGGTACTGACATCATCGTGGGTTTTCCAGGCGAAAGCGAAACAGCTTTCATGAACACGTACGATACCCTGGCAGAGCTGAAGTTGGATGTCGCCCATCTTGCGCGCTACTCTCCCCGTCCCGGCACGTATTCTGCCCGTTTTCTTGCGGATGACGTTCCAGCCGAAGAGAAAATGCGCCGCTTCAGAGCCCTCGAGGACCTGCAAAAAGAAGTGGTAGGCAATCTCAACGCGGCCTATCTCGATCAGAGTGTTCAGGTACTGTTTGAAGGCAAGCCCAAAAACCGCTGGCGCGGCAGGACCCCCACCAATCGGCTTGTATTCGTGGAAACTGATCAGGATTTATTGGGGCAGGAACTGGATGTGCGCATTAGCTGGACCGGACCGTGGTCCTTGCTCGGAGAAATTCAAGATCTGGTTTAGCTCTAAAGTAGCTGGAAATTTCAGCTGAGCCTCCAGATCTGAAGCCCAAATCCTGCTAAAATCGATCGCTTCTGGAGATCAAAAAGATGCTCAAAAGCATCTTTTTGATTCTTCAGTTTTCTCCTCAAACTGGCACAAATCCCTTATCGGGCAAATCTGGCACTTTGGCTTGCGAGCCTGGCAAATCTCGCGGCCGAGGTCAATCAGGTTGAGATGCAAGCTGCCAAAATCAGCAGAGTCCGCAATCTGTTCCATGTAAGCATGCGTCTTGGTAACGTCCAGCTCCTTGGGGCGCAAGCCAATGCGCCCGGTGACGCGATAGATATGCGTGTCCACTGGAAAGGCGGGCATCCCCAGTGAAAATGTCATCACGATTGCGGCAGTTTTTGGGCCTACCCCGCGCAATTTAACCAGCCAGTCGCGGGCTTCTTCAGGGTCGACTTCCTTCAACCAATCCAGATCAATCTCACCGCGTTCCTGGGTAATTTCCCGCAAGGCGGTTTGGATATTAGGACCTTTTTGGTTTGCCAAACCGGCAATGCGGATCACGTACTGCAGTTCCGCCGGGTCGGCATCCCGCACGGCTTCCCAGCTTGGGTAGCGCTCTTTCAAAGCCTCGAAGGCTTTGTCGCGGTTGATATCATTTGTGTTTTGAGAAAGAATCGTGCAGACCAACTCATCGACAGCAGGCAATTCAACATGCCAGGTTGGCGTCCCAAATCTTTTGCGCAAGCGTTCTTGCACCTGCACCATGCGTTCGCGGTGTTCCTGGATTTGGTCCATGCCCACTTACCAGGTTTTCGTGATCTCGATCGGTCTCGCGAGCCGGATTTCACCAATTTCAAGACCAGCCCAGTTTTTCAGCAACGGGGTATTGAAGTTGCGGAAAGTTTCGCTTGCTATTTCTGTCTCAAAACCCAGTGCTTTCAACAAGCCAACCATCAGAGCATAGGTTGCCCTGCGGTTCGGATCACCATCACTGAACTTAAATGCCACCCCAATGCCAGGTGAGCCTTTACCGCAGGCTCCGGGCATCAGGCTGAGCATCTGGTAGCCCTCCGCCCCACCTTTGACGGCGGCTTTTCCTTGCATCAAGTTCATCAAAACGCTGTCAAGCGCTCCGGGTCCTGCCACTATTTCCGGATAAGCCATCATGGCATGGGTAATCTTCTGGCAGGCAGTCGCGCGCACTTCTCCCAATCCACCAGGGTCTGCCAGGCGTGCCATCGCCAGGGCAAAGTTATACAGTGGCATTGCAAAAACCGGGGCACTGCAGCCATCAATGCCTACTGGCATGTCTTCCGGATCCATCCCGCACATCTCCGCCACAGTCTTGAGAATACGCTGCTGCAGGGAGTTATCCATGGATAAATAGCTTTGCTTGGAGTAGCCATGCAAAAGCGCCTGCGCAAGCATGCCGCTGTGTTTCCCTGAACAGTTGTGCCGGTAGGGGGTTGGCTCCTCACCGCGTTCGCGCATGGCGAGGGCAGTGGCTTTGTCTGACGGCCAGTGCACGCCGCATTGCAAATCCGATTCCTGCAGACCAACTTTGGCGTGGATTGAGCGCAAAACACGCACATGCTCATCAGTTCCGTGATGAGAGGCACACACAATGGCGAGTTCTTCTTCGGTCAAATTGAAGTGTTCCGGACCGCCATCTTCCACAAACGGCAGCGCCTGAAGAGGTTTCATGGAGCTGCGTGGGAAGGTGACCAGCTTTGGGTCGCCCAGCCAGGTCAGCAGGTGACCTTCCGAATCGACCACAGCCATAGCCCCAAAGTGGACGGATTCCACGATGCCGCCTCTTGTCAGTTCAATAACCGGTTCATAACCTGCCAGGGTTTCTGCCATGCGCAATCCTCTCTATGCTTGATTCAATTCATAATAGGTTGTCAAACCCCATCTGAGACGGTTGAAGAACAATTCGCCTTCAGCGGGTGAATATTCAATGCGCTTCAAAACGCGCGGGATTAATTCCAGGTAAGTATCCAGATCAGCATCTTTCTCACGCAACCTGGCAATCGAATTCTCAATAAAAGTCATCAGTTTTCCCATCTCCCGCACCTGGTCCTGAGTGACCAGACCAGCACGCGAAGACACAATCTGATAGCCTTTATAGGCCTTGGAAGCCAGCAGTTTCATGTCTGCTGCCCAGGCAGCCGGGTCGCAGTGTGCCAAAAATGGAGGTTGGTTGACCATTACACTGTCCCCCACAAATATCACTTTTTCCTGCGGTAAAATCGCCCAAATTCCAGCCACGTTCGAGCCTGGATGATGCTCCAGCAAGACTTCGGCACCTCCAAAGAATAGATTCATATTCTGGTCAAAACTGATTTCTGGTGAATAAGGACGGGAGGGTGAACCGTTCTGTTCGTGGCCATCGCCAGTGGCGAGCAGTTCCTCCTGTAATTTAACCGCCTGCTGGCGCGGTTTTGCGGGCAGCAGATAGTCGGACTGAGAAACGATAATACAATCAAAGCCTTTGGCACTCAAAGTGCGGTCATATTGTGTGTCCAGTAAAACCAAAAAAATTGCATCCGATTTTGTGGCGCGGTTACCCCAGGCTTTGTAGTCATCTGTGCGGTAGGGGGAATCGATCAGTATGTTGCCCTCTGTTGTTTGGACGATGCCTGTATAAAGGCCGAGTGCGTTTTGCTGAATCGCGACGATTGGTGTTAATTCCTGCATGGGGACTCCTTTTCTTACTTCCGCCCATTATAGCCAAATTCGCGCTTAATCGCCAATTGATGAGGCTTTACTGCTTACATTTTGGGATTTCCGACTTGCCAAGCACCTTCGCGTTGAGTTCAAATCCAAAATAAGGCGTGGGGTCAAGCGAATTAGCAATGTCGAGCTCATTTAGGTAATTGCCTGCGCCGTCATCCTTGACGATCGAAAAATGCAGGTGCACACCCACCGGTCGGGTTGTATCCCCTGAGTAATCACCCTGAAAGCCCAATAGATCCCCGGCAAAAACCGGTTTTTCGTAGGTCCCCGGCGGGAAAGCGCTGTCGATAAAAGAATTTCCTTGAGCGTCTGCCAGGTGGGTCATGTAAAGCCAGATTTGCCGGCTTGGGTCAAGAGGGTCCTGCGGGATGCGAATGATGAGGCTTGATCGCCAACCCTCTTCACGGGTCAAGAAACCATCGTATGGTGCGTATACAGGCGTTTTGCCTGCTTCAGTTCCCGCAAAGATGTCAATCCCCTGGTGCCGGTGGAAGGGTTTGAAAGAATCATCCCAAAGGTAGCCGATGAAGCCCCTGCTCGGCAGCAAAAAGGGTGCGTCGCCGCATTTGGTCAGGGCTTCAGCTTCGTAATCGGGGTGTTGTTCCGGATTTCGAATGAAATCGATAACCATCTTATTTCGCCCGCCGAGGTACGCTCGCCCCAGAAGGTATAAACCTGCCAGTCCAATCACCCCTGCGGCAAGGGCTATTATCAGGCAGGCACTCCGTGACACTTTGTGAGCTTTGCTCGATGCGTTTTTTTCCATAACGGCTGATTATAATGTCGTTTTGGGAGCAGTTGCCAGAAACCTTGAATCTCTCATTGATATCTCATTCTAATGTTCTTACAATGTTAATGGAACTAATCGATCAGCCAAAACGTCTTTATTTTGATTAAAAGGATTGATGATTTAGCCGAAAAAAAGGAGTGAAAATGAACAAGAAACGCATTTTGGTGGTCGTTCTGCTGCTGACCATGCTCTTCCCGGCAGTAGTAGGCATCAGTAAAGCTCAGGCGGCATACCCAAGCTTCACTATCAGCGAAGTTAAAAAAGACGAGTCAGTCACCATTCTGACCCAGGACATGCCCAAGAATCTGGATTGGAAAGTTCTGATGGGTGAATACAACACCCGTGGTGAAAACGGCATTGAAGTCGCCACCTTCAATTCTGGTTCTGGCGGCTCGATGTTGGCCACCTTCAACATTCCCGATGCGCTCAAAGGTCGGGCAATGATTTCGATTCGCATCGAAAGCCTGACTGGCGGCTATTATTATTACAACTGGTTCTGGAATGACCAGGCCAATGGCACCTGGCCAACCCCCGCACCGACAGTGACCCCTGCGCCGACCACAACTCCAGCACCAACTGCCACCCCTGCCCCAACCAGCACACCCGCACCGGCTGTGAAGTATCCAACCTTCAATATCGTTGCCGTTGAAAAGGACAATACAGTTTCTGTGGTAGGAAAAGACTTTCCTGCAGACACAGAATTCACCGTCCTTATGGGTCAGATGTGGACCATGGGCATTAAAGGCATCGAAGCTGGCACTTTCAACAGCGGCGATGGAGGCGATATGACCGCCACATTCACCATACCGCCTGAGCTGGCTGGACTAATTCGAATTTCCATCCGCCTGCAGGCCACATCCGGCGGTTGGTACGCCTACAACTGGTTCTGGAACAATACCACCCAGGAGTAGACTGAACAAGCGGTTTTTTTCAGGACCGGTAAAAAAAACCGGTCCTGATTCCGTCACTTTCATGCAACAATGTGGTATGATATTGCGCGATTATGAACAATAAAATTACCATCATCGAAGGACCGACCCCTGTGTTCGAAAGACTTTCAGGTGACCCTGATCGCAGCGAAGAACTGAATTGGGCAATCGGAATATTAGAAGGTCCGTTCCTCTACGACACCTTTCTGACTACTTTGCGCACGTTCGACAGCAACAAGCTGTTGGAGCGCTGCAAGACGACCTGGGAAGCCCGGCAGACCATGTTCCTTGAGTACAAAGATGAAATTGGTCTCCGCAAAGAAGACCCCATCATTGCCGCGCGGGCACTCACCGTGGAAGAAGGTGACATGCTGCTCTTGTGGGTCAGGCGCGAGCTTGACAGCGAGCATGCCAGCGATTTCGTCGATTTCAACGACCTGGAAGATTAGGCGGACTTGTACTCCACATTAAGCAAAAAACCACCTGAAGGTGGTTTTTTTATGCCCCAGGAGGGAATCGAACCCCCAGTCTAGGCGTTAGGAGTGCCTCGCTCTATCCATTGAGCCACTGGGGCGCGCAGGCATTATATCACCGCTAAGGCAGATAGTCCCAGGGGTTAACTGGCATTCCGCCATAACGAATTTCAAAATGCAGGTGGGCGCCAGTTGAATTGCCGGTCGAGCCCGCTGTGCCTATGACGCTTCCTTGGAAGACATTATCACCACAATTGACGTTGATGAATTCCAGATGCTCATACCATGTGGTGAATCCATTGCCATGATCGATCATGACAAAATTACCGTAGCCTCCGTCGAGCCAGCCGGCATAAACAACCGTGCCGCTATCGGCGGCGAATAATGCTGAGCCAATTCCAGCACCAATGTCGATACCGTTGTGTCCCGGACCATAATGGTTGCCCGAGATCGTATGTACCGCGGAAGGCCAGATAAAGTAACCGTTTCCAGTCAGCCCCACCCCGGAGAGCGAACAAGCACCAGGTCCTGAAAAACCGCTGATAAGATTACCGCGTTCGTCGGTTGTGACACCCGGAAACGTGATATTGACCAACTCCCGGTTTCCTCCCGGCACCATTACCACTGTGCCTGGGTTAATCTCCGGATTGGCAAGGTCCAGTTCGTTGCCAATGAAAAGCAGAATGTCCTCAATGTCAGCACCATAACGCGAAGCGACTGAGCTCAGGTTGTCACGGCTGCGCCAGGTGTGAAGAATTCCGTTTGTCGGTGGAATTGTGAGGTTTTGCCCGGGCATAAGATTATCCGATTTATCTTGCAGAATGTCAAAGTTTGCGTAGAGCACGGATTCGACGCTCAAACCAAACTTTTCAGCAATGCCCCAAACAGAATCACCGCTTTGTACGGTGTAAGTAATTAGAGAAGAGCGGTACTCACTTGAAGTTTCGGTGTTGGGATCCAAATCGCGCACCAGACCTGTTGCGCCTTCAGTTGGCAAAAAGTCTGGCAATGGCACCTCTAAAAATGCCGGATTGTCGGCAGGTAAGGAGCCAACTTCAACACCTTTCTGGTAACTTGCCATCGATCTTGCGATTTCAGGTTGCCAGAACAGGAATGAAATCAGACCGGCACAAACTGCTGCAGCCAAAATCCAACCAATTGCCCCCAATAAGCGTCCGGATGAAGATGGCGCCTTTGTATTATCTTTTTGTGTCATGAACTTTCTCTCAAATCTTGCGGCCAGACCTACATGTCTGCCAGGTTCTCCAGGAACTCCGCGTTCGTCTTAGTCTTTTCCATTTTTTGTAGGATCGCTTCTGTGGCGACCGCGGTATCCATCCCAGCTCCTTGGGGAGGATTGGAAACCATCTGCAGGTACATTCTACGCATCAACCAGACTCTTTGCAAGGTTTCAGGGCTCATCAACAGGTCTTCTCGCCGTGTAGAAGATTTTTCAATGTCGATTGCGGGGAAAATCCGGCGCTCTTGCAAACGGCGGGAAAGGATCATTTCCATGTTGCCGGTACCTTTGAACTCTTCATAAACCACATCATCCAGCCTCGAACCTGTGTCCACCAGGGCAGTCGCGACTATTGTCAGGCTGCCGCCATCTTCAAGGTTGCGTGCCGCGCCAAAGAAGCGCTTGGGAGGATAGAGCGCGGAGGGATCCATACCGCCCGAGAGTGTGCGCCCGGAGGGATTAACCACCATGTTGTAGGCACGCGCCAGACGCGTAAGCGAATCCATAAGAATGACCACGTCCAATCCAATTTCGACCAGGCGTTTTGCACGGTCCAGTGAGATTTCAGCCATGCGCACATGTGCATTCACGGGTTCGTCAAAAGTACTGGCAATCACCTCAGCATCCACTGAGCGGTCCATATCGGTCACTTCTTCAGGGCGCTCACCGATCAGTGACATAATTTGACGCACTTCCGGATTATTGGCGCTGATGGCGTTTGCGATATCCTTGAGGATCGTGGTCTTGCCTGCTTTTGGCGGGGAAACAATCATGGCACGCTGCCCACCACCAATTGGAGCCACCAGGTTCATCATACGGGTGGCAAGGTTGAGTGGGTCATATTCCAGATTTAGCAGTTTGTTGGGGAAAATGGGGGTCAGATTTTCAAATTTTGGTCGTTTACGGGCCTCATCAGGGGTTAATCCGTTGATTGATTCCACTTTGAGCAACCCGTGATGGCGTTCAGATTCCCGCGGCGGTCTGACATGCCCGATAACAAGATCGCCCGATCGCAATTCATAGCGGCGCAACTGTGCCTGGGAGACGTAGACATCTTCCGAACCGATGCGGTAGTTGCCGCGCAGGAATCCGATCCCTTCATTCATGATCTCCAGCACGCCGCCGCGCATCTCAAGACCTTCCGCTTCCGCAAGTGACTGGGCAATCTTTATGATCAGCCCTTCACGCTTTAGCCTGTTTAAATTTGGGATTTCCAGATCTTTGGCAATCTTTGAGAGTTGTTTTACTGTTTTCTTTTCGAGTTCAAATATATCCATGTCTCACTCACCACGTTCTTCCATTATTTCCACCCTCTCACAGGACTTGTACAAAACTTCAAGAAGTGATAATTCTTACAGACTAAAGTAGCACAATTTCCATTTTATTATCAAGGATAGCTTTAGAGGGATGCGGAGTTGTTAAATCGAGAATATCAATTATGTGTAGATTATAACAGTTTAATCGGATTGTGCAAGCCAAAACTCTACTGAGCCAAAACTCTACTGAGGTTACAGTTTCAAATTTGACTATAGCAGGAAAAAGCACACAAAAAGGAGAGTTCCGTCCATAATTAGTTTGACATACAAAAAGGAGGAACTCTCACATGACAGACCAAGCTGTCCAAGTAATTATAACGGTAGTGGTAGGGCAAGAGAAGCAGGAATTACACAAAGACATTCCAGAAGCAGACCTGGAAAGCACGATCAAAAATCTCAGCCAGGAAGTTGGTCAGGCGATCTTCAGCATGGTATTGCAGATCCTGGATGATCAGATGCAAAAGGCGATTCCCAAGACCTGGAAGAATGTTGGACGAGTGGCTCGGAAGGTAACCTTTGAAAGCGGTTATACCATTTATCAAAGGCGCATCTACCGCGATGAACACGGTCAAATCTGGAAGCCTCTGGACCTGCTTTTGGGGGTGGAAGCTTATGCACGCAACAGCCGCAAAGTACAGGAAATGGGCTGTTTGCTGGCCAGCCGGAGCAGCTATCGCAACGCTTCAGAGATGCTGAGTTATCTCCTGAAAACAGTCATCAGTCCAAGCAGTTTACAGCGTATGGTAAAGCGTTTTGGGGCCTACATCTCAGCCTGTGAGGCAGATTGGCGTCAAGCGGAGCCAGCAGGGAAGATCAAGGCACCCATCCTCTATGCCGAGAGCGATGGGGTATGGCTGCATTTGCAACAAGCCAAAACCAAGCGAGCAGAGGTGAAAGTAGGGTTGTTGTATTCGGGCAAGAGGAGGATCGGCAGCGATCGATTTTGCTGTGAAAACAAGGTGGTGATGACCCAACTGGGCGGTTCCAACGAGGAATGGCAGATCAAATTACGTGAGCTGGCCGATCGCCATTTTGATCTCAAGCAAACCAAGTACCTGGTGATTGGCGGTGATGGAGCTACCTGGGTGAAACACAGCTTTGACTTGCTCAACTTACCCCAAGTCCCAGTGTTGGATCGTTTCCATGTTGCTCGCGCTGTTCACTCTGCCTTCAGCAAACTGACCGATAGCCAGCTGCTCCTGGACGCGCTCTTCTCCCAACCCTTTGAGACTGTCAAACCCCAAATCCTGGAATTGATCAACCAGACCAAGGGCAAACAGGCTGTGGTGCTAAAACGCACTTTGGATTACCTTGAGAACAATCAGCACGCTCTGCTTGACCTGGCGCATCGCTTACCTTCAGATCTGAAATTAGCCACTCTTGGCTGTGCAGAAGCCAACGTCGATAAACTTGTGCGACAAAGAATGCGCGGACGTGGTTTCTCCTGGTCACTCGATGGAGGTGAAGCCATGCTTGCTGTTTTGAGGCACAAAGACTCCCTTTCCAGGATTGTCTTTCCCAAGCCGAAGATAGACAGCAAACGTGGTCCTGCCACCAACAAACCGGCAACTTCGATTTATCAACCCATCTCCGCTTCCATGCTTATTTTTCAGTCTTCAGAGGCGTCTAAAGATTGGGTACAATTACTGAAAATCAGGATGAATAGAGAACTCTCCTTGACTGAACTTTTCTAATCTATGCAAATATGAAACAGTACCTCTACTGAGTTTCCAATAATCCCTTACTCTGAATTGTATTAATATGATTGAACAAATCTCGCATGCTATAATTCGAATACTAAGGGAAAGTGAGTAGGATTGCAATGGCGCGGAGCACATCAACAAGTAAAACGAAAAAAACTTCTGGCAGCAAAAAGAAACCTGGTACCACCACCAGAACGCCAGGCCGTACCAGAAAAACCACCTCACAAACAACTCGTTCACGAACCGCTGGAACGGTTAAAACTTCAACTCCGCGCAAGAAACCCACCACACCAGCCCCTTCGCCAGAACCTCTTTCAACGGAACGCAAAGTCGATATCGCTGGGATTGTCTTGCTCGTGATTGGCTTGCTGACTCTCCTGAGCCTGATGACCTCCCTTTCTGGCGGGCTTACCCAGTCATGGGCGGGTTTTTTGCACCGCTGGATCGGCTGGGGAGCCTATGCTCTTCCACTTGTTTTGCTTTTGATCGGAGCCTGGTTTTTGCTTTCAAAGATGGATCGCTTTCCGGGGGTTTCATCTGAACGAATTTTTGGGATCATCCTGCTCTTTTTCAATCTTCTCACCTTGTTTCAATTACTGGATGCCAGTTTTGGCAGCCTGTCCACTCCCCCTGGTGGCGGCATCCTCGGTGGAGCCCTCTACCGTGGTTTGGAGTCCGGACTGGGCAAGGCAGGCACAGGAATTGTTTTAATTGCCTGGCTGCTTGTGGCATTGGTGCTCTTGATCGACCTCTCCATGTCGGACCTCGTGAACTGGCTGGCTGAAAAATACAAGCACAGCCACTCAAAGTTCGCCAATTTCCTGCGCAAAAAAGCCGAAGCACACCAACTTAAGGCAGAGAAAAGTCAGGACCTGGCTGAATTAGAACAAAATGAGAAAGTAATCATTCAGACCAGCCCTGTCGAGCCCAGCCTGAGCTCATCCTCCTCAACTACAACGGAAACTGAATTACGTGCACCTGAAAAATCCTGGATAATGCCTGTACCAGAGGAGATTCTCAATCCAGTCCAGAAAGCACCAATCGACGAAGAGTCCGACGAGGACAAGGCGCGTGTGATCGAGGAAACTTTGCGCTCTTTCAACACACCAGGCAAGGTGGTCGAGATCAGGCGCGGTCCAACAATTACGATGTTTGGGGTAGAACCGGAGTACAACGAGAGCCGCACTGGACGGACGCGTGTGCGGGTGAGCAACATTACCCGCCTGAGTGATGACCTCGCAATGGCGCTCAAGGCCTCGCGAATTCGCATCCAGGCACCAGTTCCGGGCAAAGGTTATGTGGGCATTGAGGTTCCGAATCTGAAAACCAGCATGGTGTCCATGCTTGAGCTTGCAACCAGCCTCTCCTTCCAGAGCAACAAATCACCCCTCAAATTCGCCCTGGGCAAGGATGTAACCGGCCTCCCGACAACCGCAGACCTGACCGCCATGCCGCACCTCTTGATTGCCGGAACGACTGGTTCAGGCAAATCAGTCTGCGTGAACGCGATCCTGACCGGCTACTTACTCAATCTCAATCCAGATCAACTGCGGTTGATGCTGGTGGACCCCAAAAGAGTGGAGTTTTCGGTCTATAACGGAATCCCCCACCTGCTGACAGATGTGATCATGGACCCGGAGAAAGTTGTTGGCGCATTGCAGTGGATGCTGCGCGAGATGGACCTGCGATACCGCATTTTTGAAAATTTTGGGATCAGGAACATCGAAGAATATAACAAAAAAGTCAGCGTCGAAGGCGGCAAGACCCTGCCGTATATTGTTGTGGTCATAGACGAACTGGCAGACATGATGCTGCTGGCACCCGATGAAACAGAACGCTCTCTGACCAGGCTCGCCCAACTGGCGCGCGCAACAGGCATCCACCTCATAATTGCCACGCAGCGACCTTCAGCGGACGTGATTACTGGTTTGATCAAAGCCAATTTCCCGGCACGCATCGCCTTTGCAGTCGCTTCCAATACGGACAGCCGTGTCATCCTGGACCAGCCCGGCGCGGAACGCCTGCTCGGTCGCGGTGACATGCTCTTCCAGGCACCCGATGCCCCTGCCCCGGTAAGGCTGCAAGGTGCCTTTGTTTCAGAAGATGAAGTAGCCCGCCTGGCGCGCTTCTGGCAGGCACAATCCTCCGCTAACGGCGCACCGGAACGCCCGGATAAGGCCCTCTACACCAGCGCAAATAACCTTCCCATGAGCCAGGAGCCCCTTTGGAAAGAACTCCAAAAGGATCCGGATGAAGATCCATTAGCTGAGGAAGCCCTTCGTGTCATCCGCAAGGAAGGGCGCGCATCTGTTTCCATGCTGCAGCGGAAATTACGTATTGGTTACACACGCGCGTCGCGCATGGTTGAAAAATTTGAAGAAAAAGGTATTATTAGTGAAGCCCATCCTCAAACAGGCACGCGAGAGGTTCTTGACTGGGGCGATTACCCCCCACTCAAGCAAGATTAAGCCACAGAAAGTCAACATTGCTGCTAAATCTAAGCTTTTCCCAACCCTCTTTAATATTGCGGGTTGCGGGAATCTGAGTCTGGGTCTATAATCAGTACCAAATCTTAATTCGGAGTTCATTAAATGTCAGACAACGACGCCATTAGTATGCAGGAGCAAAACCAGGAGAGCAATCAAGAAGAAGAAAAAGAACAAACCATGGAAAGTTTGATGGGAGAATATCTCGATTCCGAGGACTTCTCTTTCCAAATGCCGGTTACGGGAGAAATCCGTGATGGTATCATCGCCAGCATTTCAGGATCACAGATCCTGGTGAGTGTTGGAGCCAAGTCCGAAGGGCTGATAGTCGGTAAAGAATTCGACGCCATCCCCGAAGAAATACTTGAAACTTTTGAGGTTGGCAAAGCCATTCCGGTTTATGTGGTCAACCCCCATGATCAGGAAGGAAATCTTGTTCTTTCATTTGTTCGCGCAGTTGAAGAACAAAGCTGGATCGATGCCGAAGCCGCACTGGCTTCTGGCGAAAGTTTTGAATCGACTGTTGTTGGTTACAACAAAGGAGGCTTGCTGGTTCCGTTGTCTACAATACGCGGTTTCATCCCCGCCTCCCAGCTCAGTCTTAGCCGCAGGTTAGCCCTGACCGGCGATACCCCCGAAGCCAAATACAAAGCCTTCGTCGGTGAAACCGTCAGTGTCTGTGTCATCGAAGTAGACCGTGAGCGCCATCGCTTGATCCTCAGCGAACGTGCTGCCAGCAGCGAAACCCGAGACCAGATCCGCGATAAGGTTCTGGAAGATCTGACTGAAGGGGAAGTGCGCAAAGGTCGCGTCACCAGCCTTGCAGATTTCGGTGCTTTCGTCAATATCGGCGGCGCTGATGGACTGGTCCACATGTCCGAGATTTCCTGGGATCGTGTGGTCAACCCCAACGAGGTACTCAAGGTAGGCGAAGAAGTAAGAGTAAAAATTATCAGCATCGACCGCGAACGCCGTCGAATTGGGCTGTCCATTCGCCAGCTGCAGGGAGATCCCTGGTCAGACCAGGTCAAGAACCTCAAAACCGGTCAACTGGTTGAAGGCGAAATTACTCGCCTCACAAGTTTCGGCGCGTTTGCCCGTCTGAACGTCCCTGGGGATTTGGAAGGCTTGATCCACATTTCTGAGCTCAGTGACCACCGCGTGGATCACCCGAAGGAAGTTCTCAAAGTTGGCGACGTAGTCACACTGCGTATTCTAAAAATTGAGGATGAAGATCATCGCATCGGTTTGAGCATGCGCCGCGTGGATTCCCCCGCATATGCTGACTCCGACTGGAAATCTTTGGCAGCCGACTTTGACCTGACCCCCAGTACCGAAGGTGAAACCCTCGCGACCATTCTTGGTGAAGCAACTCCCGAACCCGTTGAAGAAGCCGCGGAAACAGTTGCCGAAACCGTTGCCGAAATGGTTGAAGAAGCCAAGGAAGTCGTGGAAGACGTCGTCGCCGAAGCTCCTGAAGCAATTGCCGAAACGGTTGAAGAAGCCAAGGAAGTCGTGGAAGACGTCGTCGCCGAAGCTCCTGAAGCAGTTGCCGAGACCGTTGAGGAAGCCAAGGAAGTTGTGGAAGACGTCGTCGCCGAAGCTCCTGAAGCAGTTGCCGAGACCGTTGAGGAAGCCAAGGAAGTTGTGGAAGAAACCGCTGAAGCGGTTGAACCCGAAGCCGACGAAGAAGTCAAAGAAGACTAATCATTCAATAAGGAGAAGCGCCGGCCCAAAAACCGGCGTTTTTTTGATAATAATGCCATTTATCCTTGATGCCCACCAGGACCTTGCCTATAACATGACCGTTCTCGGTCGTGATTACAGTCTGCCAAATGCTCAGACCCGCTTACGCGACCGCCAAACCGGAAACGACGCCTATGGCGGTGGATCCCTGCTTGGCTTGCCTGAATACAACGCAGCCCAGGTGGGGCTGGTTTTCGGGACGCTCTTTTCAGTGCCTGAGCGCCGCCGCAACCCCAACTTTGAGGGTGAAGAGTATTACAGCACGCCGGCTGAAGCCCACCGCATTTACTGGAATCAGTTGAGCTACTACCACAAGCTGGCAGAGACCCAATCCGACGCCTTTCGCCTGGTGCTCGCCAAACAGGACCTCAAAAGCCATCTCACTCTCTGGCAATCCCAAACGGACGGTTTGAAGCCGCTTGGCATTGTCCCCTTGATGGAAGGTGCGGAGGGGATTCTCGGTTTGGATGAACTCCCAGCCTGGTGGGAACGCGGTCTGCGCATCATTGGCTTAGCCTGGGCTGGCAATCGCTTTTGCAGCGGCACGATGGAACCAGGCGGACTGACTGCTGAGGGTAAAGACCTCATCCACGCGATGGCAGAGCTTGGGTTTGTGCTCGATCTCTCCCACATGGACGAGCCAGCGGCACTTGAATGTCTTGATATTTACCCCGGGCAGATCATCGCCAGCCATGCCACTGCCGCAAGTCTGGTGAAAGGTTACAAATTGAACAGGCTCCTGAGCGATGAGGTCATCACCAAACTGATTGCCCGTGACGGGATAATTGGTGTCCCGCCTATCAACCCTTTCCTTAATTGGGACTGGAAAGAAGATGGCGGAAAACCCGCGATTTCACTTCGATTGGTAGCGGAACAGATCGACTATATTTGCCAGATGGCAGGTGATGTTTGTCATGTTGGGATTGGAACCGATTTCGATGGCGGGCTTGGGGTTGAACAAGTGCCTGCAGAGATCGATACAATCGCCGATTTACCGCTGCTATTCCCCTTCCTTGAAAAATTGGGGTATGATTCTGAAGAGATTGACAGGATCGCGTCGGGGAACTTCCTTGACATGATTGAAACCACGCTGCCTGCTTAAGGCAAAGGAACCTTTTTGAACCAACCAGACGTTCTGTTAGACCCCAATAACCCCAAGAAAACCGTCAAAGCCGGGACATTCCCGAAGTTCCAGGTGCGTGCAGGGCTGACCGGTCTCATGTTCGGTTTTTTGATCCTGCTGACCGGATTGCGACCAGACCTTTTTGGCTTGGATCGTGGGCGCTATATTGGCTTCGTGCAGATCATCGTTATCCTGCTTGGGATCGGACTGATGACCCTTTCCGCCACCGGCCTGCTGATCGCCTTTTGGAATGGCGGTCCCAAGTCGCTCAGAGCTGATTTCGGCACGCGCATCGTTGCCACCGGTTATGTGATCTGTGCTTTCACCGCGCTCGCGGACGCTTTTGGCTTTGGTACCAACCCACTCCCCTACGTACTGCTTGGCACACTGCAGTCGCGCGGTGTCATGATCGGTATTATCGTCATCTGCATTGGGCTTTTATTACTTCTCAGACCAAAAAAATATCTCTCAAAAGAACAAAATGTGCCAAGACACAGTCGATCCTGATAGCCATGCCCATTAATCTAAATCAAAATCTTCATCAGGCACAGCTCAAAAACGGACTGCGGGTGATGCTCAAGGAAATTCACACCGCTCCGATCACGAGCACCTGGATTTGGTATGGGATCGGATCCAGGAATGAACTTCCAGGCAAAACCGGTCTGAGCCACTGGGTGGAACACATGCAATTCAAAGGCACCCGCAAGTACACGGGTGATGATATCGACAACCTGGTTTCGCGGGTGGGCGGTTATTCAAACGCCTTCACTAGCCCGGATTGGACAACCTATTTTGAGACGATGCCATCAGCCCATCTGCATGCCACGCTCGAGCTTGAAGCTGACCGTATGGTCAACAGCCTCTTCGACCCTCTGGATGTGGAAACCGAACGTACTGTGATTATCTCTGAGCGCGAGGGTTCCGAAAACTATCCTGAGTTCCGGCTCGACGAAGCCATACAACAGCGTTCCTTCCAGGCACACCCCTACCGCAATGAAGTTTTGGGCTCCAAGGAAGATTTGATCAGCATCAGCCGTGATGACCTTTTTCAACACTACCGCAATTATTATCAACCCGCGAACGCCATTTTGTGCGTCGCAGGAGATATTTCCCCTCAAGCCCTGCTGGAAGACATAAAAGTTTTGTTTGGCGGCATCCCCTCCGCCCCTCTGGTCAGAAATATTCCAAGCCCTGAAACAGCGCTTAATCCCGGCGATCAGATCGAACTGGAAGGCCCGGGCGAGGCACATTATCTTGAAATTGCCTGGCGCTGCCCTGCGGGCAGCGATCCGGATTTTTTTGCTTACAGCATCATCGAAAGCTTGCTGAGCGGACCATCCTCCCTGAACATGTTTGGCAGCGGAGGTATCAGCAACCGGACTTCGCGGCTTTATCAGGCACTGGTCGAAGAGGACTATGCTGCCTCGGTGTTTGGAGATCTCTCCGCCAATATCGACCCCGGGGTGTACAAAGTCTTTGCCACCATTCAGCCGGAAGGTGATCCCTGGGCTGCTTTGAAGATCATTGATGACCAGATTCGCAAAATAACCTCGAGTGAGTTAAGCCTTAGCGAGATCGAACGCGCCATCAAGCAAGCCAGCGCGCTCTTCGCCTATGGCAGCGATAACATCACCAACCAGGGTTTCTGGATGGGCTATGCCAGCTCTTTTGCCGATTACCAATGGGTTGCCGAGTACCTAACCCGCCTTGGTTCAGTCACGCCCAGCCAGGTGCTGAAGGTTGCCCAAAAGTATCTGCAGGCAGATCAGCGCGTGGTCGGAGTTTATCGGGCGATAAAAACGCAGGAGGGCTCATGAACAGTTCAATGCCCGATTCCAGCACCATCCTGCGCGAAACCTGGAGTAACGGCACCACCCTGCTCGCCTACCCCAACCCAACCAGCCCGGCAGTGTACTTCACGGGCTACATACAGCCCGGCGCGATTGAGGATGCGGATGAATTGCACGGATTGGCATCCTTCACAACCGATATGCTGATGACCGGAACAAAGCGCCTGAACTTCCAGCATCTGCACGAGAAGATCGAAAGCATTGGTGCTTCCTTATCGCTCGGCACAGGGCATCTCTCCACTACTTTTTCTGGTCAGTGCCTCAGGGAAGACCTTGAAACTGTCTGGAATTTGTTGGTGGAAGTGATCCAACAACCAGCTTTCGCGGAAAAACAATTCAAACGCGTCCGCAATCAAATTCTGACTGGCATAGCAATCCAAAATCAGGACACAGGCGCAGTTGCATCGCAGGCATTCAATCGCGCCCTTTATGGCTCTCACCCCTATTCCCACCCAGAAATCGGCTACGCGCAAAGTGTTTCTGGACTTCGCCTGGAGCAGCTGGAATCCTTCCACGCAGCCCACTATGGGCCAAACGGTCTGGTATTGGCTGTGTGCGGCGGTATCGCGCCCGTAATGGCGCGTGAAATCTTCTCAAGAACCATAGGCTCCTGGCAGACAAACACCCAGTCTCCCCCGCGGACGCTTCCTCCTTTCACTCCACCCGAAAGTTCCATCCGCAGCCATGTGGCACTTCAAGAAAAAAATCAGAGCGATCTGGTCATAGGCGTTCCGGCCCCAAAGACTCTCAGCCGTGATTACGAGGTTTGTTCCATTGGCAATTCCATCCTCGGAAAGTACGGCATGATGGGACGCATCGGAAAAGCTGTGCGCGAAAAAGCTGGTTTGGCTTATGAAGTTTCAAGTCACCTGGGAGCCGGGATCGGACCAACTGCCTGGAAAATTGTGGCTGGGGTAAATCCAGACAATCTCGAAAAAGCAATTTCACTACTCAAGCAGGAAATTCTGCGGTTTTACACGGAACCAGTCACCCAACAGGAGCTGCAGGACGTCAAAACCCAGGCTCTGGGCAGGCTGCCCCTCTCCATCGAAACTAACGCGGGCATTGCCTCCATTTTGGTCAGCATCGAACGCTACGGTTACGGTTTGGATCACCTGCGCCAGTTACCCGCCATCATAGAGAGTGTCACCGCGGAGGAAATTCTGGCGGCAGCGCAGCGCTACTGGAACGTGGACAAGTTGGTTATCACCTCAGCCGGAAAGGCACTCGAATGATCAAATGCGGCATTGACCTCCTGCGAACTTCCCGCCTGGCAGAGATTAATCCCGCCATCAGAGCGCGTTTTATCCGCCGGGTGTACACCAAAACGGAAATTGCCCAGGCCCGCGGAGATAACGACACGCTCTCAGGAATTTTTGCTGCCAAAGAAGCTGTATCCAAAGCCCTCGGTACGGGGATCGGTAAGGTCACCTGGCAGGATATTGAAATTCTCCACGCCGCCAGCGGCGAACCTGCTGTCTGGCTGCACGGCCAAGCCCAGCAGGTTGCGCAAACAAAGGGGCTCGTGGAGTGGGCGGTTTCAATCACACACGAAGGCGGAATGGCTGCGGCAGTTGCTGTGGCTCAAGGATTGTGAGCGAGACAAAGTTGCTGGGTCTGAGCGATGTGGAGGCTCCAGCTGTTTACAGCCCCCGCATCCGTGAGCGCTTTTTCGGACTGGATGCGGTTATCAGCTGCGGCGACTTACCCTGGCACTATCTTGAATTCGTTGTAAGTATGCTCGATTTACCCCTCTATTACGTCCAGGGTAATCACGTCTTTGATATAGAGGATGGTGAAGGAGAAGTGCGTCATCACCCGCAAGGCGCTATCAACCTGCATCGGCATGTCATCTACGACCCGAAGTTGGATCTGATCCTGGCAGGCATTGAAGGCAGCCTGCGCTACAACCGGGGCCGCTATCAATACACCCAAAGGCAGATGTGGCAAATGGTTTTCGGTCTTGTGCCCCAGTTACTGTTCAACAAAGTGCATTATGGACGCTATCTGGACGTTTTTATCACCCATGCCGCCCCGACCGGAATCCACGATGAAGATGATCCGGCTCACAAGGGGGTGGATGCCTTCCGCTGGCTGATAAACACTTTCAGCCCAAAACTGCACCTGCACGGACATATTCACCTCTACGACCCTTTCAAAGCCCGTGAAACCATGCACGGTCAAACCCGTGTCATTAATTGCTACGCCTACAGAGAAATTAAATTTTCTTCAGCTCAATCAAGCGGCAGGGCGTAAAGCGGTACCAGCATCTCATCCGGATGCAGACCGCCGTGGCGACCCAGCATCACATTGGTTTTGTTCACCCACCAAAGGTAAGTGTTTCCATGGGGAATCGCAACCAGGTCCCCTATGCGATTTACAAGGTCACTGTTAGGCATTCCGCGGCCTAAAAGCTCCAAATCCAACACCTGCTGACGTGTGATCAAACTGAATTCGCCCGGCCAGGCCTGGTCAAAGTACTGGCGGACTGCTTCCGTTTGCCCCGGCTTCACGTACAGGAAAGGCAGCCTGCCCTCACAGGTCGGCTGCATTACTAACATATCCATCAATTCTGGGTGCGAGCGCAGCTCATATGCGGGATTGTAGGGGGTCTCCACAGAGCCGTGATCCGCTGTAAGCAGGAAAAGTGTATCTTCGCGAGCCCAGGGCTCGAGCTTATCCAGGAAAATGCGGTCAAATGCCTCGCTGAAACTTCTGAATTGCTCAGTAACTCTTTCATTGGTTGTGCCATAACGATGCGTCAGACTGTCCACATGGCTCCAATAGGCATACACAAACTTGCGATTATTTGGGCGCGCGTTTAACAAATCCCGCATGTTCGCCAGGAAGTCACTTTCTGCCGTATAGCCATGCAATTGGGTGCCTACGTGATGCATTTTTGAGAGCCCTGAATTCGCGATACCGGCAGGAACAAAGGCATGAGACTCTATGCCGCTGTTCGTAAACATCTCACCCAAAGTTGGCAATCCAAGAAAACTCACCGGGTCAAACCCAGCTCTGGACAGTCCGCCCACATCACCCCAAAAGGTGATCGGTGAGTGCACAATGGTATTGATGACCATGCCGAGAGATTTGACCCACATCTCATAGCCTATGATTCCATGTTCATGGGGAGTAGTTCCGGTCCAAATTGTGGTCAAGGCTGAGGCTGTTGTGCTGGGTGAGATGCTGGTGATGGGGAAAAGTTTTGATTGATTAAGTTTGCGCTTCCAGAAGTCCGCCTGACTCTGCTCCATCAAGCGGGTTAACTGATTGTATCCAAGCGCGTCCACCAGGAGCAGCACGACCCGCTTGTATTTCGGCGCAAACTGATCCAGGATTATGTTCGAAAATACTGGCGCAGAGAATTCCGGTCCACCGAGCCAGTGACTGATAGTTGGGGTCAGGTTTGCGAATCCAAATCCGTCATAGTTTGGCAGCAAAATGTCTGTTGAACCTTCTAAACCGGGTAAGTTTCGGCGTTCCTGCAGCATGTTTAGATATGAATCAAAAATCGGCATCTTTGCCTCTACACTTTCAAACCACGGCAAGCCTTTACAGCCAGCCAAAATAAATTCTCACGGATTTCAGTTTTATCGTTCCAACCACGGTGGTCCCAGCCATCAGCGTGGACCAAATCCCCTCCATAGAAAACAGCACCAAATTCGACCCCATAAAATTCCGCCACTGCTGCCAGGGCAGAGGCTTCCATCTCTACACAATCACAGCCAGCCTGCTTGTAACGTGCAACACGCCCTTTTGTTTCACGATAAAAGGCATCCGTTGTCCAGGTTTTGGTCAGGAGGTATTCCAAACCCTCCTCCTTCACCACACTTTCGATCCTCTGCACAACTCTCACTTTCAAAGGGACCTCAAATGCAGGCGGCAGATAGTGATAAGAAGTGCCTTCGTCCCGCACAGCCGCAATCGGGATCACCAAATGACCGACCGCCAGCTCCGGATTCAACACTCCGCAGCCCCCACAGGCAATGAATTTTTTACCACCCATGACGATGGCCTTCTCCATGAATCCCACTGCCAGCGGCGCACCTACCATTGCCTGGAAGAACCCCAAGCGCTCGCCTTCATAGTCTATTTCATAATAAGGAACCGGACCCACCTCAGACTTCCCGATATAAACCGTTTTAGCCTCGTATTGTTCTGCAACCTTTTCGACCACTTCCTTAAAAAAGCACATCACCACCAACTCCGGGAAGTCTGGCGGAGTTTCAATCATAAAGGGTCGGATGATCGCCTCCCGGTCGGGGTCAAAATCTATAATCGGATACAGTTGGTCCTCACTCATCTCTCGTCCACTCAACAACTTCGTTTGCGAAACGCTTTTGCATCACCTCAATTGCCTGGGGGTTATTATCCACCAGGATGAAGCGCCGTCCCAGCTTGAGGCAGGCTGCGCCTGTCGTGCCACTGCCGGCAAAGAAATCCAAAACCAGATCGCCCGGGTTCGAGGACGCGCGTATGATGCGCTCAAGCACACCCAGGGGCTTCTGGGTGGGGTAACCGGTTTTTTCTTTGCTGTTTGTCCCAACGATTGTATGCCACCAGGTGTCCGTAGGCAGTTTGCCCTTGTCTGCCTTTTCCTTCCCAACCAATCCTGGAGCCATGTAAGGGATGCGGTCGATGTCCTGCCTGTTGAAAGTGTAGTTTTCTGCATCTTTTGCGTAATAAAAGATGTTGTCATGCTTGGCCGGCCAGCGGTCTTTTGCCCGCCCGCCAAAATCGTAAGCCCAGATGATCTCGTTCAGGAAGTTCTCGCGCCCAAAGATCTCGTCCAGCAGGATTTTGCAGTAATGTGCCTCGCGGAAGTCGATATGTAAATACAAGCTCCCGTTTGGCTTGAGCACCCTATAAGCTTCCATGAGCCTGGGTTCAAGAAAAGCCCGGTAATCCTTGAAACTGTCGCGGTAATCGCGGGTAGCGATGACCTCAGTGGTATAGCTTTGATCCCCAAAACCTATCCGATCCCCTGTCTCAGAGCGGGTTGTTTTGAGCTGCCTGCGCGATTGCATCTTGCCGGTGTTGAAGGGCGGATCGATATAGATCAGATCAATCGTTCCGTCAGGCATGTTCTGCAAGAATTGCAGGTTATCGCCGAAATGGATTTTATTTTGCATTCGCAAATTGTAGCATGCCTGAATCAAAAAAGCTGTCCAGGTTGATAGCTTTTTGATGATGGATTTAATTAAGATAACTGGGATGTGCAGTGAGGGCAGCGGGTTGCTTCGAGCGGGATATCAGTCTTGCAGAAGGGGCAAACCTTGGTGGTTGGCTCTGCAGCAGGTTCTTCCGCTGGTTTGCGAGCTTTGTTGATAGCCTTAACAAGCAGGAAAATGACAAAACCAATGATCAGGAAGTTGACAATAGTCATCAAGAAATTGCCATAAGCAAAGACCACAGCTCCGGCTTCCCTGGCGGCAGCCAGAGTGGCGTTGGCAGGGATTGGTACAGCCGATCTGTTCAACTGGATGAAGAGGTCTGCAAAACTAACCTTCCCCAAAAGTATTCCAATAATGGGCATGATCAGGTCTTCAACCAGTGAATTGACGATGGCACCAAAGGCGGCGCCAATGACAACGCCAATAGCCAAGTCGAGCGCGTTGCCTTTAGTAATAAACTCTTTAAATTCTGCAATAAATTTTTTCATTCTCACCTCTCTTTCAAAAATAATTATAACTAAAACGAACCAGAGTTTGGCAAGGGAATAACGGAGATCATTATGAATCTCTAAGCTTTTCCTTTTCAGTAGCCTTGTATGTTGTATAATTTATTCAGTAAGTTCAAAATGTGCCTGTTGTGAAAGGATAAAAAATGGACGATAACCTCGAAAACGCAGCTCAGGAGTTCGAACGCGATCTGAATGACGCTGCTGAAAATGCATGGAAACCGGTGGAAGAATCTGCCGAGCAAGTGCAAGCCCACATCGAAGAGACCCACGAAGCCGCCCAAGAGCAGGTTGCTGAAGCGACTGAAACCGTGGAGGGCGGTTGGAGTGAGGTGAAGGATGATTTTCAAGAAGCCTCTGTCGAAACCTGGAGTGCGCCTGAGACCCCCCAAACCCCTGTTCCTCCTCAACCAGAAGCGGACCGCTGGGGCGCAGTCGTAAACGAAGCCGCCGACGATCCCGGTCGCTGGAACGATAATCTCTACACTCCCGGAACCGAAGAACCAGCACCAGCTGAAGAAGCCCCGAAAGTGGTTGATTACGTAGCCACACCGCCCGCGCAGGCTGAGAAGAAAGATAAATTCCCTATATGGGCAATTATCTTGATCGTCTTGCTTGTGCTCTGTATTTGCATCGCCTGCCCGATCATCATTCTCGGCGGCAGTATTTTTGCAATTTTCCGGGACGCCGTCAGCATCCTGCCGACACTGTTCCTATAAGCTCCAATTCAATCAAACACCCCCGTAGGCCGGATTGTGCTTTTTAATCCGGCTCTTCCGATTTTCAGTATTGTCGTACCGTAGGCCGGATTGTGCTTTTTAATCCGGCTCTTCCGATTTTCAGTACCGTCGCACCGTAGGCCGGATTGCGTATTTCAATCCGGCTCTTTTAATACAGTTGTAGGCTTGATTGTTTCAGGGTTTGTCATTGCGAGGAACGAAGCAATCTAAATTGTCTACACTCAAGTTAGGTAAGAGGTTCACAAACCATTAGCGAGCAAAAAGACTGACTTTTTACTTCTACTATTCGTGGCTTAACGATAGTCTAAATTGCTTCACAAAAGACGTTCGCAATGACAGCTTAATCGGCGAATTGCTCCCGGAACGGTGCGAAACCGTTCCCTACCGCCCCTTCGTAGGGAACGCGGCCCGTACCGTTCCGTCTCATTGTCTGCCGATACGGGCAGAGTAGTCGTAGGTCGGACGGAGTACTGGCGAAGCTTTGTAATGAGCCTCTTTCGCTCACTCCGACACAGCTTACAGAACCTCCCAAGCGGTGGGTTGACTGTAACCTGGTGTGCCCCTCCATACGCTTTGTGACGCCAACACAGTTGCTACGAATCCAATTACCCACCTTATGATTCAAGGTGACCCAGTCTACACTTAATTCGCCAAAAAATGCGCGTATCATCGTTAAATAAAGTTGTAGTTGTAGGTTTTTGAAAAAGGGGCGAAGCTTCTTAAAAAACAATTCGGCTCGCGAAAACCGTTTTTTTTTGGATACTTCGCCCCTACCACCGATTGTTTAGATATTCGCTAATCGTTTGGATACGACGTAATATCATCCTCAAGATTAAGGGTAATGTCGGGTGAGGTTTTTCACCTGTCGGAGTGAGACCGCGCCAGGCTGATAACAGTCCAACATCTCTTAGCGATCTCATTCCGACCTACATCTGTTCAGATAAACCTTTGGCGCTGGGTGGTAGGGTGGAATGCGCTTGATTTGCGCACTCCGCTAAAAATTCGTGTTAATCGTTGGAATACAATGAAATATCATTCCCGAGTTTTTCACCTGTCGGAGTGAGACCGCGCCAGGCTGATAACAGCCCAACATCTCTTAGCGATCTCATTCCGACCTACATCTGTTCAGATAAACTTTTGGCTCTGGGCGGTAGGGTGGAGTGCGCTTGATTTGCGCACTCCGCCAAAAATGCGTGTTAATCGTTGGAATACAATGAAATATCATTCCCGAGTTTTTCACCTGTCGGAGTGAGATCGCGGCAGGCTGAATACAGCCCAACATCTCTTAGCGATCTCATTCCGACCTACATCTGTCCGGATAAATCTTTGGCGCTGGGTAGCAGGGTGGAATGCGCTTAATTTGCGCACTCCGCCAAAAATGCGTGTTAATCGTTGGGATACAATGAAATATCATCCTCGAGTTTAGGATCAGATTCAGTTAATTCTTCTGACTCAATCTCGTCCAGAATTTCAGTGTCAGACTCAATATCTTTAACTTCTTCCAAATCGGCTTCCAAACTTTTCTCTACGTCTTCTGCTACTTCCTCGACATCTTCCGCTACAATCTCCTCCTCAGATGATGCTAGCTTGCCAGCCTCAATCTCAGCAGCCAGTTCCTGGGTCAGAATTTCTTCCTTTGCCGCGAGTTTTTCAGCCCAGACAGTGTGGCGCAAAACCAGGAGCAGGATCGCAATAATCAACAAAACCAGCATGGATGTCTGATTGATGTTGATACCGTTGACTGGTGAAGGGTCCAGGCGCATGAACTCCAGAAAGAAACGAATGGTTGGGTAGAGTACAAAATAAAGCAGGAATAAATCGCCGGCAAAGAGTTTCTTGCGCCACTTTCGATTGATCAACACAAGCAGCCCGGCAGCAAAGAAATTCAGCAGGCTCTCATAAAGAAAGAGCGGGTGATACCTGGCTACTTGTTCGAAGCCCGGAAGGCGATAGGGAGGGTCGATAGTGATTGCCCAAGGGAGGTTTGAGGGTCCACCGTAAACTTCCTGGTTGACGAAGTTTCCCCACCTGCCAATTGCCTGTCCGATGAGGAGACCGGGGGCAATGTAGTCTGTCCACTCGAGGAAGTTCAGTTTTCGGGCTTTGCAGTAAATGATGAGGGTCAATGCCCCGCCAATCACGCCGCCAAGGATGCCGAGCCCGCCTTTCCAGATCTTGAGAATCTCGATCGGGTTGCGCAGATAATTCTCGGTGGTGATACCCATAGCCTGGTTGGAGGCGGAGGGGGTGAGCACGTGCCAGAGGCGCGCACCAATGATGCCGCCAATCAGCAGCCAGGGAAGCATGTCCAGGATGACTTCAGGATCGCGACCTGCCCGTTTTGCGAGCCTTGCAGCCAACCACGAACCAAGAATGGCACCTATGATGATAATGATCGCATAAAAACGAATCGTTAAAGGACCGATATTGAAACCTTGAGGCATAGAATTTCCTTTCTGCAACCGCCGGGAATTAAGTTTGTTTTGACTGCTTCCAGACGAAGAAAATGCGCTGAAGTGCGGTTACATTTGCCAGAATAGCAATTATACCAACAGAAATGAAGAGTTGATTAAACACCAAGCCAAGTATTAGGACAACAGCACGTTCGATACGGCTGAAAATGCCCGCTTTTCCAGAGAAACCGAGCCCTTCTGCCCGGGCACGCGTGTACGAAACGAGTACCGAACCGCAAAGCGCGGCATAAGTCAGCATGACGCCCAGTGTATAAGTTTGGGTCTGAAAATAGTAGAGAACGCCAGCCAGAAGGATCATTTCATCATAACGGTCAACGACTGAATCGAGAAAAGCACCAAACTTGCCAACCACGCCCGCTTTGCGTGCCAGCGCTCCATCCACGGCATCCAGGGGGGCTATGAATGCCGCCACCAACCCACCTGCAAGCAACTGTCCACGGGCAATCAAGTACGCAGCCACGATATTGCCAACAAGACCAAAGAGTGTAATCAAATTTGCGGTGATGCCCAGTTTTAAAAGGAACCCAGCAATTGAGTCCAGCGGTGCCTGGAAGTTTTTCCGCAGAAAAGCTTCAAAATCTGGTTTGGTTTTGTTCATCTATTCTTCCTCTTCGGGTTCTGGCGGGTCAAGCAGAATTTCACGATCTTTTCCACCGCTTTGGGCAGGTCCGAGCACTCCGCGTGCTTCAAGCTGGTCGATCAGCCAGGCTGCCCGAGGGTATCCAAGGCGCATATGGCGCTGCAAGTAAGACGCGCTTGCCCGCCGGCTGCGGCGCACGAGATCGATTGCCTGGTTGATCAGCGCTTCGTCGCTGTCCTCAGGCTGATTTTCTTGAATAACCTCTTCCCAGGGCGCTTCCTCTTCCACTGGGGCTTCAGAGGGTGTCTCAACAACTTGAGGGGTGGGTTTTGCAGGTTCCGGCACTGGCAGATCAAGTTGTTGTTTGTGATTGGGGTCTGCGTTCTCATTCCACCATTTAATGACAGAACGGATCTCTGCGTCGGTGATCATGACGCCCTGAGACCGCTGTAAACCGCTTTCGGGATGCATGAAGAGCATATCGCCCCTGCCAAGCAGAGTCTCGGCACCAGGTTGATCGAGAACGACCCTGGAGTCCACCTGCGAAGCAACTGTAAAGGCAATCCGCGTGGGGAAGTTCGCCTTGATGACGCCCGTGACCACATCCACACTTGGGCGTTGGGTGGCAACTACCAGGTGAATGCCGATAGCACGGGCTTTTTGAGCCAGGCGCACAATTTGATCCTGAGTCTGGTCGGCTGAGTTGAGCATCAGGTCGGCCAACTCGTCGATCAGGATTACGATGCGCGGCAGTTTTGGCTTGCCCGCCTTCACCATTTTGGCATTGTAGGAGTCAAGGTTTCTGGCACGGATAGACTCAAGAAGGCGATAGCGGTTTTCCATCTCCGTGGTAGCCCATCGCAAAACGCCCATGATGCGTTCTACTTCAGTTTCGACATCGCCATAGAGATGCGGCAAACCGCTGAAGCGCCTCAACTCCACCCGTTTCGGGTCAATCATGACCAGTTTCAGATCTTCGGGATGATTGTTGAGCACCAGCGACATGGTAATCGCGGCGATACAGATGGACTTACCCGAGTTGGTTGTGCCAGCGATGAGCAGATGGGGCATGGTGGAGAGATCCGAGACGATTGGCTCTCCCGAAACTCCCCTGCCGAGAGGAATCGCAAGCGGCGAGTTGACGCGGGCAAATTCTTCCGATTCGAGCAAGGGACGCAGGCGCACGAGCATGTGTTCCGTGTTGGGCACTTCCACCCCCACATAGGATTTGCCAGGCACAGGCGCCACGATGCGCAGGCGTTCCGCCTTCAATGCTAGAGCCAGGTCTTTGGAGAGACCTGAAATTTTGGAAATACGGACTTTTTGTTTGTCGTCCTGACCAACCCTCTCGATGTAGCCGGGTTCGACGGCGTATTGCGTGACGGTTGGTCCCACCCGGTAGCCGACCACTTTGGCAGGCACGCCAAACTCGGTCAGAGTCTTCTCGAGCAAGCCAGCATTCATGTTGATGGTAGCCTGGTTTGTGGCGACCGTTTTTTCGTTTTCGAGCAAGGTCAGGGGAGGCAGACCCTCCGGACGACGATATTTGATGGGCTTTTGAAGCTCGTCTTCTTCCATTTCCGCATAGTTTTTACGGTACCGCAGTGGGAGTTGCGCCTGACCTTGAGGTTTGCGAACAGGCTTGCGTTCGGCAGGATCAGGTTGGGCTTTTGCAGTGGAAACCGCAGTTTGGATTTCTTCGATTTTTGGAATCTGCTGGGAAGTCTGAACAGTCTCCCCAAGTTTCATTCTCGCCCAGCGATCGAGGCGACCTACCAGGTCGAACCCAAAAAGAAGGGCTATGAGCCCAAGAACAAGCAAAAGGATCCCGGCAGGGAGGCGGGTCATGAGGCTGGTGAGGGGAAATGCGACCCCGTAGCCGCTGATCCCACCAGCACTTGTGCCCGCGTTTACGGAGGTGACGCTGTCATTGAAAAACGCCGATAGGGCTCCCAGCAGCAGGAAAAAGGCAACTTCAACAACGATTACACGCAAAATATTCACCTGCCGGGCTTGATTTTTGCGCCAGAGCAAAAGCAGCCAGCCGGCGGCAAAGACAGCCGCCGCAACCAGAAAGCGCCCAAACCCAAACCAGCGCCGCAGCATGGCTGCCCCGGCGTCCACAGCACGACCATGCGTGATACCCAGTACAGCCAGGATCAGAAGCGCCCCTAACACCAGCAGAACCAATCCGGCAAAGTCCCATCCTAATCTGATAAGTCTGGCTTTATTGGCTTGCGCCTGGGCTTCCGCCTTGAGGGCTGCCGCTTCAGCTACTTTTTTCAATTTGGTTGAGTCGCTCGCGCGGCTCTTGTTTGCGGTCTGGCTCACAGGTTTTCTCCGTTCATGCAGCATGCTATGCAGAAGTGATATTCAGCAGATAACATTGCACCAATCGTGCCAGTTAGGGGAAGATGGGGAACACAGGTACTCTCCAATTCATTCACCATATCCCTGTAGGGAAAAGGCCTGCCTTTTCCATAATCAATTGTGGGCCGTACCATACAAGTTGAGGCGAGCCCCAAACCTACAAGGTCCTCGCACGTTTGCACACCTCCACTCCAATCGAAGCGCACCATCGACCTACAAGGTTCCCACCAAATTACTCACCATGCCCCCGTAGGGAAAAGGCCTGCCTTTTCCATGATCATATATTTGACATAAGAAACAGGTTGAGGCGGGCCTCAACCCTACAAGGACCTATCCCGCTCGGGGAAGCTTTGCTCGGCTTTCACCCATACAAAAACCTACACCCTTTTTTTACTAACGATGTCCGTTTTGTAGAGTAAAATCTTCGCATGTTCAACCGTAAGTCACCCAGAATGCTTGGCTGAATGCTTGGCTTTGATTACGCGTCGGCGAGGATATACTTTGTGACCATTAATTGTCACAAAAATCAATATCTACTAGGTGAAATATGCAAGAATGGAGACACTAACCAAATAGTTCTTTCTAAAATTGGGATGATTGCATCGGAAAAGATCAATGAATTGAGTTCGCATCATGCTGGTGTTGAGGTTTTGGATCATGTGGTAATGCCCAATCACATCCATATGTTGATTTCTTTACAGAACCAGGCAAGGACCTCAACGTTATCAACCATCGTTGGTTCTTACAAATCAGGAGTTTCGAGGGTTGCAAGAAAAGCATTTCCAAGTTTGGAATTATGGCAAGGATCTTTTTGGGATCACGTTGTTCGAGATGAAAAGGACTTATTGAGCCACTATGAATACATCAGAATGAATGTAGAAAGGTGGCAGAAAGACAAGTATTTCATAAAAGGATAATTATTCTTGTAGTGAAAAAGCCTGCCTGTTCCTCAATGAGTTTTTGGCCATATTATTTTGGTTGAGGCAGGCCTCAACCCTACGAGGTCATCGCTCGTTTGCACACCGTCACACCGGTCGAAGCGCACCATCGACCTACAAGGTTCCCACCAAATTACTCACCCTGCCCCCGTAGGGAAAAGGCCTGCCTTTTCCATGATCATATATTTGACAGAAGAAACAGGTTGAGGCAAGCCTCAACCCTACAAGGAGGCATCCCGCAAGGGGAGGCTATGCACGCCTCAACCCTACAAGGACCTATTTCGCAAGGGGAGGCTATGCACGGCAATCAACCCTACAAGGTCGTCGAAAACTGGTTGACCAATTATTTTTCTAAACTCGTATTGGGTGGTTTGGTTTCGCTTGCTTGACCGGAGGGAAGGTCTGTTCCATCCACTTCCATGTTCGCGATGACCTGGGCGACACTCTCGAGCGCGACTTTTTGCTTGCGGTAAAGATCTGCTTCAGAGACTGCCAATTTACGGGCAACCTCACGCACTTTTTTGCCCTGCAGGAATTTCAGTTCGAGGATGTTGTATAGCAGCCAGTCGCTGGTGAACTTGCGCTCACCTTCGGGGCGGATTTTCTCAATTGCTTCTTTGATGATGCTGCGGAGCGCATTTACGCGGTTGCCTTCATTTGCCTCGCTGGCACTCTCAACTACCTTGAAGTTCATCAGGGGGTTGTTGGTCAACTTTGGTCCACCCCAGTAGTGTGTCAGGGCGTCCTTGACCCAATCGGTCATCTCGTCCGGTACGCTCCGGTTTTCTGCGTTGTAGATTCGCTGTTGGTTGTAGCTGGCGCTGGCGCGCAAATCCTGGATATAGTCCACTTCAAGCTGCAGGCTCGTGATGGATCGCAGCACCTGCTGCTGGTAGGCGCGGTCTTTGAGCGCGATGGTGGCGCGATCAGTCAAGAGGCGCACTGCCTGCAGATCTTCTTCCTCCACCTTCTCAGGATCGTATTTGAGAAATCCGCAAACGCCAAGCAATTTTTTATTGCCATTGCCATTGGTATGTTCCAGCCGGACAACGTTTAGTTCTCCCAGGGTTTGGAAGTCTGTTTCTTCGCTCGCCTGATCGTCAATCTCCTCCAGCATACTGTCATCCAGGCTGAGAGTTGTGAGCGTCTTTTTGTCACCGGTCTGGATAACGCGGTCAATCTTCCCGCCTTCCAAAACAGCAATAAAACCGGCCTTCACCTGCAACCGGTCGCAAATGGAGGCGCTGATGGTTTCAAGGAACTGATCCAGATCTTTCCCCGTCAGCATGCGATCCTGCAGGGACTGGATCACTTCCAGGTCAGCCCGATCTTCACCCCAGAAAAAGACCTTTTCAAGATAAGGCGAAGCGAGTGTGATGGCGTACTCAAGCAAGAGGATCACCGCCACCATCACCACCGGCACAAGAAAGAAGTTCGGAACGCCCTGGGATTCACCAAAACGCCGCACGATAGTAGTCATTGCCAGCACCATCGCCGCCACTAACGGACCGCGTAGCATCCAGCGCAAAAGCCGGCTCTTGATGGCACGGTCAGTCCAATTGAGCCCAAAGAATGAGACCACGTAAGCCATCACGATCAGGAAAAAGCCTGTTATGACCGAGGCTATGATGGAAAGGATCCAATAAAAGTCAAAATGGTTCGCCAGGGTCAGATTTCCGTGGAAAAGGAAAAGAATGCTGGTGAGGGCTGGGGCTGCCCCGCCTGCCATCAGGTAGAGCAATCGGCGCTGGCTGGTGCGGGTGGCACTGCGCAGCACAACCCTGAGCATGTTGTAACTGACCATCAACATCACGAGGATGTAAAAGACGCCAAAGGCAAAAGTGACCAGGTTGCGTTCAAGGTAAGGTCCGGGAGCACGTTGGGGGGCAAGCTCACCCACCGTAATGCCAAAAAATATCAAGATTGCCATCACGAGCGAGAGAACATAGATAACCAGAACCACCGTCCTGCGTCTGCCGCGGCTGGGGCGACCCGTAAGGGTGAGCAATGCATCTGAAAAATGCAGGTAGACAGCCGGCAGCATCACCAACCCAACCCACTTCATCTGCAGCAAAAATTCCACATAAGCCGGCGTGTTCGAAACGCTCGCCAGGGCTTCGCCGGCATAGATCAGCGTGACGCAGAGCAGGAGCAGGATGTAGGTCTGCACAAGCCGGTCGCGGATGTTGAAGCTGGTGGCATACATCACCAAAGCCACGGCCGTGATCGCCACGCCCGCGGCCAGGATCTGGTAGACCGTCTCAAAAATGCTGGTCAAGTCAAGTGCGAAAGGAAGGATCACAAGCGGTTAACTCCCAAGCCTCTTTTCAAAGAACAAAGCAGGATCAGAATTGGGGAAGTACTGGTCCAGGAAGCCGCACTGCTCATAGCCGCATTTATGTGCCAGGCTGATCGCCGGGAAATTGCGCATGGGGATCTCTATCAGCACCCGGTCCAGGCGTTTTTTGGCTGCCCAGTCTTCGCACGCGGCCAGCATCGTGGTGGCGATCCCATTCAGGCGCACTTCCGGCGTGACCACCAGGTCGCAAATGCGCGCGGTTTTGGGCAGGGTCTTGGATTCGAGCGTGACGTATGCCACCAGCAGATCATCCAGCATACCGGCGTAGATCAGGTCTGCGTCCGCCCAGGAACGCAGCAGGGTGTTTTCATCGCGCGGGTATTTGATGGTGACTTCACGCGGCAGTTTCACGCGCTGAAAGGTCAAGCCCCATCCCTGGGGATCCTGGCTGGTCTGCAAGCGGTAAGAATAGACCGAGTTGACGCGATGGTCCATCGCCATCATTTTCTCCATGTGCGTGCGGGTTGCCATCAGGATTTTCAGTTTTGCCATCGTTTCCTCTTATTCATCTGCCGTAACATTTACAACGATAACACAGGTTGACGTTTCGCTGCCTTCATTATCCAGCGCCACCAGGCGCAGCATGTAAGGTCCGGGGGCAAGGTCGCTGGTGTACCAGCTGCCAAGGCTCTCATCAATGCGCACACCGCTGCCGGCGGCAATGGTTTGCCAATCGGGCTCACCCATTGTTGAAAAGTCATAGCGGTAGGAGCCCAGGGAAGGCGTGTTGACCGACCCTGTGATCTCAACCACACCGCTCACTTCCCCATCATGCAGCGGGCTTTCAATCTCGAGGACGTCATTGACACACTGGGAATCAATCCCCTCAATTTGCGCCTGTGGGTAGAGTGTGGGCGTGGGTGTGGCGTCTGTGGGGACTGGTCCGGGCAGGGTGGTGGTGGGGGTGGTGAGCATTTCAATCGTGGGGGTGGCAAAGGTTGGTGCCTGTGAAAGCTCCCCTGCCAGGAAAGTCGCGACCACAAATTCAAGGACGGTCATCAGCCCAACCAGGATCAGGATCGAGGCAGCCGCAGTCACTTTGCGCTGGGCAGCTTCGCGTTCCAGCCCGAAGATGGCGGTGCGCTTCTCCTCGAGCGAGATCACGATGCGCCGCAGGTACACTACAGCAACGATCCCGAGTATCAGGTAAATCGGGACCTCAAAATCCGCCAGGAATTTGATGACATATTCCATATTGCTTAGTTAATAGTTCTTAAAGACGCCGCAAAACACCCCGGAGCAGGCTCATCAGGTTCGGGGCGATCTTGTCGCCGACCTCAAGCACCTCTTCGTGGGTGGCTTTGTTGGTGCCGTCTGGGTCAATCTTGTTGGTGATGGTGGCAACGCCGAGGATGTCCATCCCGCCGTGCTTTGCGACAATCGCTTCGGGGACGGTGGACATGCCAACCGCGTCGACGCCGACCATTTTCAGGAAGCGGCAGTCGGCGGGGGTCTCAAAGGATGGTCCGGAAAGGCAGACATACACGCCCTTTTTGAGTTTCAGTCCGAGCTCAGCGCCGGTTTCTTCAGCAAGCTGGATCAGTTCGGGGTTATAGATGGCGCTCATGTCGGGGAAACGCGGACCAAATTCGTCCAGATTGGGTCCCCGCAGCGGATTCTCACCAGCCATTGGCAGAAGCGCGAGGTGGTCCTTGATGAGCATCAGATCGCCGGGTTGAAAATCGTCTTTCAAGCCGCCAGAAGCGTTGGTGAGGATCAGGGTTTTGATGCCCAGGCGCTGCATCACGCGGATGGGTAAGCCGATTTGCGAGATGGAATGCCCTTCGTAGTAGTGCGTGCGTCCCTGCAGCACGAGCACCTCTTTGCCTTCGAGTTGCCCGATGATCAGCCGACCTTTGTGCCCGGGGACGGTGGAAACCGGCCAGTGGGGGATCTCGCGGGTGGGGATAATGGTGGGGTTTTCAACCGAATCAGCCAGCTCACCCAGACCGGAGCCAAGGATGAGGGCGATTTGGGGCTGCGTGTGGATGCGCGCCCTGACGGCGTCTGTCGCCGCGTCGATTTGTGCGATGGTGATGAATTCAGCCATGGTTACCTCAGGTAAATGTAGTTGAGTCATTATATCATCCGCCGCTGAGCCTAGGGGTTGGCGCCAAGCGAAAGATGTTGCGATGGCATCTGGCGCGAACGAATAGGATTTAAATTCGGCTTATGACAGGTTTAGTTCGGCTGATTATTTGGCCAGACCTCAGTCCCGATAGCAATGAACTTGCTGATTGACAACAAGCTACGTTTATTATGCGCATTTGAGGGTCTTGTTGTATCTTTTAAGGCCGCATCGACATCTTCCCATCTAGCTTCATAAATCCTGGGTACTCCAAATCCTCATTTAATAGCACCAACAAGACAAAATCACAATCTGCATTGTCAGAGAGACGACTCACGCGCTGACCCCCGTAAAATTTCTCAGGAACGCAGCGGCCTTTGATCTGCAATTTCTTGGCTCTCCCTTCAACCACCTTGGTCGCATCATATCCAGGATTACGAGCAGAAGACCGCTCCAAACCCAAGAGTCGAGCAGCTGTGAATTCAGCTATTTCGCCCGTCACCCCGAGTGGTTTCAGTCAGGGCTTTATACCTCTTTGCCAGAGACATTACTTGTGAGGTGTCAAGGGTTTAGTGCAACGAATGAAATGAGCGAAATCCCCCTACGTAGGGAAACCCAGAACCAGATAGCTGTGTAAATAAAAAAAGGCGAGGCTGGGATTTGCGAAGTCCGTGTAGCAGAGCGGAGGGGAAACCCAGAACCAATTTGGTTAAATTAAGTAAAAAATGGCGAGGCTGGGATTTGCGAAGTCCGTGTAGCAGAGCGGAGGGGAAACCCAGAACCAATTTGGTTAAATTAAGTAAAAAATGGCGAGGCTGGGATTTGAACCCAGAACCAATGGCTTATGAGTCCACTGCTCCACCGTTGAGCTACCTCGCCAGGATGCCCAAAGATATTACCCGAAATAGGTCTAAAAGTCAACCAAATCGCCATATTTTTTATTAGTAATCGAAAATATGGGGGGGGAAAATTACCTGGGGAATAGCTTGGAGGGACGCGAGTTCACAATCTCGTTCCAGCCTCCGTGCTGGCTGCGTCAAACCGATCGTGCCGGCGATGATTAGCGAGCAAGCGAGTTCGCAACAGATTTCCAATAAAGAGCGGAATGGTGCATACTCTGCCCTGTGCCCGCGTAGCAGGGTATCGCGGGTACTGGCGACCATTCCCTGCCATCCTCGTTATAAGTGAGAAAATAATGGAGGACGGATCTCTGAGAAAGTGCAAAGAGACACAGCAAAAATCGTTGCACCCCGCAAAAGGAGCACGGGGCAGGCTTTTGCACTTTCCCCACCTTTCCATACGAAAAAGTATGTGGCGTCATACAGCGCATTCCTGCCTACGAATATCGGTTTTGCCGATAAACGAAATGACGTAGGTCGGAATGAGGCCGCCAACAGGTGAGTGAATGCAAAGTGTGTGGCGCGGGCTCACTCCGACAAATGGACAGTTTCCACAAATACCCGCTCTATTGGCGGAGTGCGCAAATGAGGCGCATTACACAGCTTCGCCGGTACTTCGTCCGCCCTACGGAGATGATTATGGTAGGTTTCTGAGAAAGTGCAATATTGACACAGCAAAAATCGTTGCACCCCGCAAAAGGAGCACGGGGCAGGCTTTTGCACTTTCTCGGCCTTTTCGTACGGAAAAGATTGGTGGGATGGTGGAATGGTGGAATGGTGCAAGACCATTCCCTACGGTCCAGATAGCGTATAATTTTGTCAGTCACCGGAGAAAGGGAGCAAAATGCCCGAGTTTTCAGATGTTCAGAAAGTTTTCAACGCCCAAACCAATTCGCTGCTGCGGCGTGCCTGGCAGGTAGTGCCAGAGCAGCAAAGGGCTGAAATCGACAGCCTGCTGCAGGGCATCCCGCTCAACAAAAATCCACTCAACAGCCTGATCGACCTGGCGCTGATGCACTCCAAAGCGGTGCTGGGGGATCATAAAAAAGTCGCGATCATCGGTCCGGCCAACGTTGGGAAGTCCACCCTTTTCAATCAATTCGTGCGGGTCAAGACCGACCAGGCGGAGGTCAGTCCCATCCCCGGCACCACGCGCGTTAATAAAGAAGCCGATGCCGGTATTTTCACTATGATCGATACCCCCGGCGCGGACGCAGTGGGGGCGGTGGGAGAAACCGAGCGCGAGCATGCGCTGGCCGCCGCCAAACATGCCAATTTCCTGATTCTGGTGTTCGACGCCATGCAGGGGGTCAAGCAAACCGAGCTGGGGCTTTATAATGAACTGCTGGCACTGAAAAAACCGTTCATCATTGTGTTGAATAAGATCGACCTGGTCGAAAAGTTCAAACAGGATGTGCTTGAAAAGACCGCCGCGAACCTGAACGTTTCCCCTGAACAGGTCATCCCGATTTCCGCGCTGAAGGGCGAAGGCATTGGGCAGGTGACGCTGGCGATCATCGCCGCCGACCCAGCCATGACGCTCGCGCTGGCAAAAGCGATGCCGGAATACCGCCGCAAGATCGCCTGGCGCAGCATCACCACCGCCTCGTCGCTCTCGGCAGCGATCGCGCTGTCGCCCCTGCCAGTGATCGACTTCATCCCGCTGATCGCCACCCAAACCGGGATGGTGGTCACGATCGCCCGAATTTACCAGTACAAGATCACCGCCAAACGCGCGCGCGAGCTGATTGGCACCTTCGGGCTTGGGATGCTTGGCAGGTATTTGTTTCAGCAGCTCTCGAAGTTTGCGGCTGTGCCCGGCTGGGTCCTTTCTTCGGCAATCGCGACCTCGATGACGGTAGTGATGGGCTACGCCGCGATTGAATGGTTTGAGAAGGGCGAACGGATCAGCAACGAGAAGTTCCGCGAATTGAGCCGGGAGCTCTCGCAATCGATGGTTGAACGCATGCGCAAGCTTTTCACGCGCAAGCCTTCGAAAAAACAAATGAAACAGGTTGTGGTGGATCTGGTTGGCGAGGTAACGATAACTGAATCTCAGGATAATTTTTTTTGATCTGAACTGACCCACCCCCCTTGCCCCCCTCCTTTCGCTGCGCTACAAGGATCTTCGACCTTCCGCTGCGCTGGAGGGGTGAACACTTATGAAAGCGCAATCCAACTAATTCATCAGCTCAAAGATTTTTGATTTTTTCGATTCGGAACCGACCATACCCTCACCCCCGCTGCGCGGACCCTCCCCCTCGGGAGGGCTGAAAAATACAGTCGCTGCGCTGGAGGGGGTGAATGGCGAACGGGCGGTTCAATGGTCTGAATTCTGTTATTGCGAACATTTATTGTGACACGCAGTGTACAGAGTAAGCAATCTTAACTATAACTCGTTGTGGAACGCTTGAGGCAGCCGATTGATTCGTTTCAGGCCAAGCATTTATTAATTTAGGTTTACTGTGAATCGCTTCTGGTACTTGGGGTTGAGAGTTTAGATTGCTTCGCTACGCTCGCAATGACAGTAGAACTACAGTAAATTAAGTACCCAGCCATTTTATTTTCCCACTTCTCGCTGCGCTGGAGGGGGTGAATGATTACGAAATTTCAATCCAGTCAGATTGACAAGATCAGATTTTGGATTTTGTGTTGGTTTGATCCAAACTGACCCACCCCCCCTGCCCCCACTTCCCTTTCGCTGCGCTATACGGATCTTCGACCTTCCGCTTCGCTGGAGGGGGTGAATTACTGTGAAACGATAGTCCAGATAGATTAACTACGAATAAACTGTGGTTTTTGTTGAAATTTGATTCGAACTGACCCACCCCCTTTAATTCCCCCTCCTTTCACTGGGCAGGAGGGGGTGAAGGGTTATGAAGCTGACGTTCGCAAAAGATGCCAGTTTGTTTTCTTTAAATCGTCAAGCTATTTGACAATCATCGGCAGGTAGAGCTTTTCGGGCTGCCAGGCCATCACCCCTTGCGAGAACTCGCTGGTTCCGAGATAATGAACCCCATCAAACTCTGTAGCGGTGGCTGTCAGGCAGGGACCGATGATATGTAAGGGGTAAAAATCCGTTATTTCTTCGATCACACCATATCCATTTGAATCCGTTGTGACAGGATTTGAAAAGAAAATCTGCTTTCCCTCTCCATAACCACTTGGGCTGCAAAATGCACTGCTGAACACTTGAATGTAGTAAGTCGTACTTGGTTTTGAAGCAATGCTAACATCAAACATGACTTGTTTTGCTTCACCAATTGGTGTGACCTCGACATTGGATATGATCGGGAAATTTTGCAGCCCATTGGGTCCGGAATCAGCATCAGGCGGGTCGTCGTTGGGCGTTACTCCATCATTGTCCAGGTCAATGCCCAAAAGAGAGTTGTTATAGATATGGTTGTTTAAGATCGGCACCATTGAAGAATCTCTGATAATGTTAATGCCATTTCTAAAGTTAGTGATTGTGTTGAATGAAATTTCAGGATAGCTAATGGCATTTTCAACCCAGACCCCATCGTGATCTGCCTCATTGGGAAACACGAAGCCGCTTCTTGAGATACCTATAAAATTATGTTTGATCATCAAATTTGTATTGTTGATGCCATTGCTTTCTACCGAAATCCCTTGCGGAATCACATTGCCGTAAGCAGGAGAATCGCCGCCAATCATGAGATAAGGACTGTCAAAAACTCTTATGTCGCCATATTGGTTAGGCATATAGACAGTGCCAGCTGCATTAGCGCTGAAGGTGTTTCCTCGAATGGTAGCGGCAGACGAGCGTTCAATATAGATACCTACATCCTTATTACCTGCAATCAAGTTCTTATGGGCAAGATAATCTCCACCGATAACTAAGGGACCCAGGCTATTCTCAACCTCTATCCCATGTTTATAGTTATAAGCTGAGGTTGTATCATCAGCCATGCCAATATAATTGTTACGAATGACGATTTGGGTATTGATTTTTTCGTTGTTGATGTAAATACCGGAAAGACCATTACCAGCGATCACGTTGCCATCCGCGGCATTGTCACCCCCGATGAAGAGATTATTATCACCCAAAATATCAGGATCGTCATCCACATTAATACCATTAGTGTTGCCATCCCTTGATTCTGTGTAGGGGTTGTAACCGATATAGTTACCAGTGATATGAACATCGCCGTGTCCGTATCCACCCATGACCCAAATCCCGGGAGCATTATCAATGAAGACATTGTTCTTGATCACATCGGTCCCATTAAAATAAATCGTAATTCCGAAGCCGCCGAAATCCTCAAAGATCAGCCCCTCGATGGTTGTATCCTGATCCCCATTAATCAGTAAACCCATATAACTGTTACCATTGATTGTGATCTGCATGGTTGGGTCACTATTGATCAGGTTGGCATTGGTATTTTGGGGTAAGTGGTCATGCAAAACGATGGTCGCTGGGGAATAAAGATCAAAATATATATTCACCGTATGCCCAACCAAGGTTAATGGTTTGGATTGTTCCAATGCAGCCCGGAGAGTACAGTGCCCTGAAATATCCGCGCACACGTTATCGCCCAGATTTGCGTCTTGAGTGTCATCGGTACTGTCAACAATAAAATCAATTATCTCGAAAGCGGATGCGGGTTCCGGATTGACGAAAACAGAGAGAATCAGAACTACACATAGTAAAACTTGATGGAACGCTCTAAATTTCATGGCAGCTCTCCTGAACTATTCGGTTTTGATTAGAAAAATAACGGATATATGTAGCTAAATTATATCAATAAATCCACCTATCAATGAGAATTTTGAGTACAAGAAATTTGAGTACCAACTATAGATAGTGAAACTAATTAACCTGGCAATAACGGTCATCTTAAATATTGTTATGGCAGCGTCATAGGGTTGGGTTGGAAGGCTATTACGCTATGAGTCTACTAAACTTCGCCTTAGGCTGCCATTCCTGCAAGCTTTTTGCCGACTAAATCTGGGTTGTGCCGCTTATTCGAAAAAGATTTGATTCCATCTAACAAGCTTTTCCTTGAATAAAAGAAGGAGGATTGGGTGAGATCTTTCAAATATCCCGCTCAACTCTCCTGCTAAACCAAGCCTGAAAAACTTTCCGCGATTAAATCAATCCGTTCGCCCGACCCACCATGGCAAAGGTTTCCAAGACGCGTTCCAGCTGCGGGCGGGTGTGGGTGGCCATGTAGCTGGTGCGCAGCAATTGCCGCCCAGGGGCGGTGGCTGGGGCAATGACAGGGTTCACGAACACGCCGGCGTCAAACAGATCGCGCCACATCTTGAAGGTGCGGTCGTTGTCTCCGATGATGATCGGGATAATGGGCGTCACAGAATGGCCGGTATCAAACCCAAGCGCTTTGAATCCCTCACGCATGAAGTCGCCGTTGGCTTTGAGATTGGCAAACATCTCAGGCTCATCGCGCATGACCTGCAGTGCCGCCAGGACGGTGGCGGTGTTAGCAGGCGGGATGCTGGCGCTGAAGATCAAACTGCGGGCATGGTGCTTGATGTAGTCGATCACGGGGAAATCGCCAGCCACAAAACCGCCAATGGAGGCAAAGGACTTGCTGAAAGTGGACATGATCAGGTCCACTTGGTCCGTCACGCCAAAATGCGCAGCTGTGCCATGACCCTCACCGAGAATACCCATGGCATGGGCGTCATCAACCATCAGACGCACACCGTACTTTTCGCACAAGGGAATAATCTCAGGCAATGGAGCAATATCACCTTCCATGCTAAAGAGCCCATCCACCACCAGCAATTTTCCGACTTCGTCAGGCAGGCTCTTGAGCAAGCGCTCAAGGTGCCCGACGTCGTTATGGCGGAAGCGTTCAATCTTGCCCATACCCAAGCGGGCCCCATCGACGATGCTGGCGTGGTCTTCTTTGTCGAGGATAACGACATCTTCCTTGGCGATCAGAGAGCTAATCGTGCCGAGATTAACCTGCATACCGGTAGAGAAAACCAGAGCGGCTTCCTTGCCAACCCACTCAGCCAGCTCTCGCTCGAGCTCTTCGATGATGGTCATGTTGCCATTCAGAAAGCGCGAACCGGTACAGCTCGTGCCGTAGAGGTCGATGGCATTTTTTGCGGCTTCCCGCACTTTGGGATGCATGGTGAGCCCCAGGTAGTTGTTGGAACCGCACATAATGATCCGGCGACCTTCAAAAATGACCTCGGTACCTTCGCTGCGATCAAGGGGGATGAAGTAAGGGTAAGTGCCGGCTTTGCGGGCAACTGCCGCGTCTTCATATCTGTTACACTTAGTAAATAAATCCATAAAATTCCTTTTCTAATCTTGTTAATTAACGCTGTACAACAGGATTCGGTTCGTTTTATTATAATAACCAAACCAAGAGATGATGTTAAGATGCGTTAATCTGCTCGGACTGATCTTTTGGACTGAATATTGCAACTGCTAAGGCAAAGAAAAAGTAAAGGAAGTGACTATGAAAAAGATAATCCCTGTTCTCCTGATTTGTTTGATGCTTGCTGCGTGCAATTATCCCACAGATGAGCTAAGCAGTGAGGAGATCGTGCAGACCAACGTCGCGTTGATCCTGACCAACGCTCCGGAAACCACTTTGATTCCTGTCCCGACCCGGGAAGAGGAAAGTCCTCCAGCAACTGCCGAGCCAGCCACGGAAATTATTCCGGAACCAACAAGCGAGGAAGCTACAGAAATTCTACCGGAACCGACCGAAACAGAAGTTGTCGCCGCCACCCCAGAGCCGCAACCAAGCGCCACCAACACTCCTGAACCAACGGCGACTGCTACCGCAGCCCCCACTGCCACTCCTGAGCCGGCAAATGGTGACCCCGTGGCGCAGCTCGGCGAGCCGGATTTCCTCGAAGATTTTTCTGCTGCTGGCGGCTGGCCTTATGAAGACGATTGGTTCATGATAACTGTTTCCGGTGGGCAATTGCACGCCTTCTCAAAGGGCACGCCCTACTGGAGCAGCTGGTACACCACCTACCCCGAAGTGAAAGACGCCTATTTTGAGACGACCATCACCCGCCCGAACTGCAGCGGGCAGGATCGCTTTGGGCTCGTGATCCGCTGGGACGAGTCCCAGGAGTTTTACTACATGGGCGTCACCTGCGACGGCACATGGGGCTTCAGCTTTTACACGAAGAACAATCAAATCATCAATATTGTCGATTATCAGAGCAGCGACGCTTTCAGACCAGCCAATGAAGCCAATCGCATCGGTATCCTGGCGAAGGGTGATCAATTTGAATTCTTTATCAATGGCATAAAGGTGGGATCTGCGACGGATAGTCGCTTGCCGGATCCCGGAACCTTCGGTTTTATCTCGATGTCCGCCGGCACGGTCAATTTCAAGACCAGCGTGGATAAATTGGAGTATTGGGAACAGTAGTTGATTATGATTTGAATTATGGGCGACCGAAAAGGTCGCCCTTTTTATTGGAAGAGCGGAAGCAGGAGGAGAGCCGGATGGAACCCCATTCCCTACGCGCAGGGGCAGGTGAAACGCAATCCGGCCTACATCTGGCAGCCTATCCAAGGGAACGCGTCCCTGCCCTGGTAGCGAAGCGGATAGGGTGTCTCGTTCCAATTCATCGTCAGCCATAGCAGGCGATGTCGACAGGTTGTCGGTGGGTTGGCTATGATTAAGCTTGCTCTTGTAAACATTTAGTGACGCCAACCCACCCTACAATTTGCACCCGGAACGGCGCATACCTTGCCTTGTGCCCGCGTAGCAGGGTATTGCGAGCACATCCACCTACCTTACAAGTTGCACCCGGAACGGCGCAAGACCGTTCCCTACGGCTGTGAGCTGCTCTTTGTAGGGAACGCGGCTTGTCCCGTTTCGCCTCATTCTATGTTAATGCGAGCATCATAATGTCAGGTCAAAGGACCGCATATTCAACGAGCACGATGACCCGGTCGACAGGTTGTTGGTTGGTTGGCTATGATTAAGCTTGCTCTTGTAAACATTTAATGACGCCATACCCTGTTTCGCGGGCACATGGACCCACTCTACGAGTTGTGCTTGGAACAATACACACCCTGCTTCTTGAACAAATGGACCCCAGATACGGCAAAATGGATTAAAGAAAAGGTTTGGGAGGGAATCTCGGCAGGGAATTTGATACAATTGCAGAGGAGGGACTATGGCAGAAAATTATATGATTCACCCTGAGTTAGACGGTTCATCTTTTGCCTATCAAGGTGGAAAGACGGGTTTCTTGTTGCTGCACGGCTTCACTGCCACAACCACCGAAGTGCGTCCATTAGGCGAGCGCTTACACGCTGCCGGCCACACCATTAGCGCGCCGTTATTGCCTGGGCACGGCACCCATCCGGATGATTTGAACAATGTCCGCTGGCAGGACTGGGTTCAGACAGCGCAAAACGAATACGATAAGTTGCGTGAGCAATGCGATGAGGTATGGGTGGCAGGGGAATCGATGGGTGGGCTGGTTTGTCTGCTCCTGGCTGCCAAAAACCCAAAAATCAAAGGCTTGCTGCTTTATGCCCCAGCCTTGTATGTTAATAATATGAATGCAGCTTATGTGCTCCAGTATGTTATGAAATATCTCGCAAAGAAACCCAAAAAGGAAGATTTGCTATGGAAAGGCTACAACGTCTATCCGCTAAAAGGTGCCGTTGAGATGTTAAAGCTGCAGAAAGCGGCTCGTAAAGCACTTGCCAAAATAACCCAGCCGACACTGGCTTTTTTCAGTGAGAAAGATGCCACGGTTAATTTGGCAGCCAGTGATTTACTAAAAGAAAAGTTAGGTTCGAAGGATCTCGAGATTGTCATCCTGAAAGAGTCGCCTCACGTAATTCTGTTGGCAAACGAACAGCAGACGGTCATCGAGCACTCGCTCAGGTACGTGTCGGAAAAATTTAACGGAAATTCTGTTCAACGACCTTAGGTTCAAGGTTTCGGTTACACCAATTGGCATTTATGTAAAAACCTTTGACTCTATAGATTCGGGGGGTTATACTTTTTCGTTTGCCAGTGCAAAACGAAAAATTGGTTTTGGCTGAATTGGAGTTAGAGTGAGCAAGCAAAAAGAACCCTATATCCCGCTGGATATGCCCAGAGTGCTTGGCAGCAAAAATAAGCTGCTTAGTTTGTGGCATTTAATGCGCGGTTATCATTTTCATTATTTCGTCTCAACGGTCTTTCTCGCCCTGGCGGCGTTTGCGCGCACGGGCATGTATGTCTTTCTGGGCACCTTCATCGACCGCATGATGAACGAAGGTCTGATGGGACCGGAGCTGACACTTTCGGCGCTGACCTTTGGCGCTCTGATTGCCCTGCAGGCACTCTCGAGTTTCATGAGCAGCTGGATGGCTAACTTCACCGCCGAGAACTCCACCCGCCGGCTGCGCGATTACCTCTTCGATCATATCCAGAGGCTTTCATACAGCTATCACTCAGAGTCAAAGACGGGTGATCTGCTTGAGCGTGCCACCTCCGATGTGGACACACTGCGCCGCTTCTTTGCGGAACAGGCGATCGGTGTGGGACGCATTGTGATGATCTTCATCATCTCCTTTATCGCCATCGCGCGCATCAATCTGCGCCTGGCACTATTCTCGATCATCATCATTCCGATTGTCCTGGCGATTTCGATCGTCTTCTTCAAACGTCTCTCCAAGGCATATGAAGCCTACCAGGAGCAAGGCGCGATTCTGACCACGGACCTGCAGGAAAATCTATCCGGTGTGCGCGTGGTGAAAGCATTTGCCCGGCAGGATTATGAGATCGAAAAGTTTGACAAGGAAAATGCCGAGAAGTTCCGCCTTGGCAGGAAGTTCAACTGGATGCACGCCTTGTTCTGGCCGCTTTCGGACATCATTTGTTCCGCGCAGACCATCGGAAGCAACTTCTACGCTGCAACGATGGTGTTGAACGGTGTCATAACCCTCGGAGACTTTGTCAGCTTTCACGGACTCTTAGGCTGGCTTATCTGGCCGATCCGCAACCTTGGACGGCTCATCATTGACACCTCGCGGGCTTTGGTATCCTTCGGGCGTATCTCAGTGGTGCTGCAAGCGCCAGAAGAAGATATGACCGCCGCCACCTATCAACCAGAAGACGGCATCAAAGGGCAAATCTGCTTTGATCAGGTCAGTTTTGCTTACGAAAAAGACTACCTTGTGCTGGACGACGTCAGCTTTGCTTGTGAAGCCGGACAGGTCGTGGCACTGCTGGGCTCCACCGGTTCGGGTAAGACCTCGCTGGTGAACCTGCTGCCGCGCTTTTATGATGTGACTTCGGGGCAGATCCTGCTGGATGGGGTCAATCTGAACGAGTACTCGCGCGAATTCCTGCGCTCACAGATCGGAATCGTGGAACAGGAACCTTTTTTGTTCTCTTGCTCGATCCGCGACAACATCACCTACGGCGTACACCGCGAAGTCAGCCAGGAAGAAATTGAAGAAGCCGCGCGCGAAGCCGCCATTCATGAAGTCATCCTCGGCTTCAAGAATGGGTACGATACGCTGGTCGGCGAACGGGGTGTGACGCTTTCGGGCGGGCAGAAACAACGCCTGGCGATCGCCCGCACGCTGCTGATCAACCCGCGCATCCTGATTTTGGATGACTCCACCTCATCGGTGGACATGGAAACCGAGGTGCAGATCCGGGCAGCGCTGGACAGCCTGATGAACAACCGCACCACGTTCATCATCGCGCACCGCATTCAAAGCATTATGAATGCTGATTTGATCCTGGTTTTTGACAAGGGTAAGATCGTTCAAATGGGTGAGCACGAGGTCTTGCTCAACCAGGATGGAATTTATAAGGACATTTACGACATCCAGGCTCGGATTGACAGTGCCCTGCAAGAGGAAATTGACCGTGTCGAATCAATATAACGAAGAAGAATTAGACGACGTTGTCGATCTGAAGAGCGGCGTTGTTGGCCGGCTGATGAGAGCTTTAAAGCCCTATTGGCCTCAAATGCTGCTGGCAATTATCGGGATTGCGTCGGTATCCTATCTGGATGCCTACTATACCGTGCTCAACAAGCGCATCATTGACGAAGGCATCGTCGCAAGAAACCTGCCGGTGATGATCGGCTTGTTCCGCAATTATGCCATCGTGGTCCTGGCACAGACGGTCGGTTTCTTTCTAATGATCTTCATTATCGGGCGGCTCGGTGAGCAGCTGCGCTACGATTTCCGCAAGAAACTTTTCCATCATCTGCAAAACTTGTCGCTCTCATACTTCAGCAAAACACCTCTTGGCTGGATCATGTCACGCGTGACTTCGGACACAGAAAAAATGGCGGATTTGCTGACCTGGGGTGTGCTGGATACGGTCTGGGCTGTAACAAACATTAGCTTTGCCGTGTTCTTCATGCTGCAATTGAATGCGGCGCTGGCTGTGATTGTCATAATCTCTTTGCCGGTTATGATATTTGTGTCGTTTAAGTTCCGTGTGAAGATTTATCACCACTACCGCCAATCGCGCAAGGCAAACTCGAAGATGACAGCCTCGTTGAATGAAAATATTACCGGCGTCAGAATTGTCAAAGCACTGCGGCGGGAGGCAAAGAACCTGGATGATTTCAAGGTGCTTTCCACCAATATGTACCAGGAAAGCTACCGTGCCGTGCTGCTTTCTGCTATTTACCTGCCGACAATCCAGACTATCAGCGCCATCTCGCTGGTGCTGATCCTGTGGCGGGGCGGACTTCAGGTGGCGAGCGGAGCAATTACCATCGGCGTTTTGCAGGCTTTCATCTCGTACATCATGATGATTTTATGGCCTATTCAAGACCTGGCGCGGGTTTACGCTGAAATGCAGAACGCCATCGCCTCCTCGGAAAGAGTATTTTCTTTGCTGGATATGCAGCCAGAAATCCGCAACCGCGAGGACTTATTGCCTGTTGATTCGCTGGCTGGCGATGTGGAATTTGAAGATGTTTCATTCCACTACGAAGATGACGAACCGGTGATTAAGAACCTGAGTTTTCACATCCCTCAGGGTCAAACCGTGGCGCTGGTCGGCACGACTGGCGGCGGCAAAACTACGATCGTCAATTTGCTCTGCCGCTTTTATGAGCCGAGCTCTGGTGTGATTCGCATCGCTGGGCACGATTACACGCAGTACCCCCTCGAGGATATTCAATCCCGCATCGGGGTGGTTCTGCAGGTTCCCCATCTCTTCTCAGGCAGCATCCGCGACAACCTGCGCTATGGGCGTCTGGATGCAAGCGACGAAGAAATTGAACAAGCCGCAAAGATGGCTGGCGCACACGATTTCATCATGAATTTTGAAAAGGGTTACGACCAGGACGTAGGTGAAGGTGGCAATCAGCTTTCAGTCGGCCAAAAACAGCTCGTCAGCATCGCGCGCGCGCTGCTTGCGGAACCAGACATCTTCGTCATGGACGAGGCAACCAGCTCCGTTGATACGCTAACAGAAGCTCTGATTCAAAAAGGCATGCACCAGTTGATGAGCGGGCGCACCAGTTTCATCATTGCCCACCGTTTGTCCACGATCAAATCGGCAGATCTGATCATGGTGATCGAAGATGGTCAAATCATTGAAAAGGGAAATCACAAGAGCCTGATGCGCAATAAGGGGCATTACTATAACCTTTATACCAAGCAATTCCGCCACGATCTGGAAACGAAGTACGACCTCTTCGCAGATCAAGAGCCGGATGCTTCGGCTGCCTGAGGTCAGGGATGCGTTTCGCGGTAAATTATTCGACCAAAATTGCTGAGCTTGTTAAAACTGGCAAGGTAGAATTTGATCTGTTCAAATGCCCGGAGTGGGATGCGCTGCTTAAGGCTGCCACGGCGGTAAAGCCAGTATATTTGCACCTGGATATTAGCTTAGGCAGCGGTCAGGTAGAGAAACTCGATTTTGACACGTTGAAGCAAATTCTGGTAGAAACAGGCACCCCACATGTTAATTGTCACCTAAGCGGAACGCCGGAACTGAAGCCGGGAAACAAAACGGATCGAAAGAAACTTCTCAGGCAGTGGATCAAGGAACTTGAGGTTCTTAAACAGCAATTTGCAGGTTATTTGGTGATATCGGAAAACTTGCCATTCAGGCTTCCGATACCTGAATACCACCTGGCAAGCGACGCAGATCTGATCAGCCGGGCGATCAACGAGACCGACACGGGCTTGCTGCTGGACATTTCGCATGCCCGCATTACTGCAGATACCCTGGGAATTAACTACCAGGATTATGTGGAAAAGTTGCCTCTGGACAGACTCCACGAGCTTCACATTACCGGAGTACGCAGCTACCACGGCTTTCTGGAAGATCATTTTGAGATGCAGCCAGAGGATTGGCCGTCGGCTGAGTGGGCCGCAGAGCAGATCAGGCTTGGTGCGTGGCGCAAGCCGGAAATCGTGGCGTTTGAGTATGGCGGCGTGGGGGAATGGTTTAGCTGGCGCACCAAAACCCGGGCGCTGGAAGAGCAAGTGCCGCGGCTTTATGGGTTATTTGGCGGGGAGAAGAAGGGGTAACCCCTTCGGAACCACCCTCTTGGGGTCTGTGGTTACCCAGGCCGGGCACGGCGTGCCGTGCCCCTACCGAAACACAAATTCAAGATGATTTCAGTCACCGCTGGTTTCCTAACCTTCCTGCAAAGCGGATGGACCAAGGACCATTCGTACGGTGGGGACTTGGTCCCACCGCGCTGAAATGGTGCTCAATGGGTTGTTTATTCTGGGCAGGCACAGGGGCCTGCCCCTACCGGGATATGCAAATTTATAAATACTTCAGGAGCGTTTTCAGCCCAGGTCTCCAAATTGTAGGGGTAACCCCCAGTGGTTACCCAGGCTGGGCACGGCGTGCCGTGCCCCTACAAATGAATATTGTTCTTGCAGGTCTTGCGAAGCACCCTGACACCGAAGGTGTATGTGGACAGACCGCGCGAGGGTTTTGACCGCCTGGCCTCCGTTTTCCACATATTTACCAGTTTTGAGGATGCGGATAGACTGAAGCCCATCGATACGGTGGGACCAAGGCCCCACCGCGCTGGTTCGATAACTACTGATTTGGTTACCTAAGACGGGCACGGCGTGCCGTGCCCCTACCCAAACACCAATTCGAGATGATTTCAGACCCCTCTGGTTCCCTAAACTTCCGCCAAAGCGGATAGACTGAAGCCCATCGATACGGTGGGGCCTTGGTCCCACCGCGCTGGTTCGATAACTACTGATTTGGTTACCCTCGGCAGGCACTCCTAACGAAAAAAGGCTAATCTCAGTCTACCTGTAGAGGCGACGCATGCGTCGCCACTACCCCTGAAACCCCATTTCCCTAACTTCGGCTGTGGAAGTTCAAGCAAGGTGGATGGAGCATCATCATCCCAACCATGCAATGATCATGCTGGATATTGACTGAATTTTTTGTACAATTTTCTACGGTTCATCCAAATTTCCATCTATCCCACCATTTTAAGGTTTATAATATACCCATTGATTTGAGAGCGTGAAATGGAAACTGTTGTGATACTTGAAAGCGAAAGTTTATCTGCAGACGATCAGCCTGATCCTGCAAGTATCAAGGGACTCCCCGCTCAGAGGTACTTCGCCGCGTAAATCATCCGCGGGCAAGGGTACCGGTGAGTGAGCCTGTCCCTTGAAATCTTTGCTTTCACCAAAAAATTAAATACTGACTGCGAGGTGAGAGATGATCTATTTAAGCAAACTGCTCGACCAAAAAGTTTGGGATGCTTTTGGGCATGTTGTTGGCAAGCTGGACGACCTTTTGGTGGATTATACCGACCAAGCCATGCCCCCCATCACAGCCTTAGCTATCAGAGTCGGCTCCCCTGAGCCCAAATTGGTCGACTCGAAGGACATCGCCACACTTTGGCCGAGTATTACGCTGAATGTGGACATTTCCAGGCTGGATATTTTCCAACCAGCCGGGCATGAGCTTTACCTCAAGCAGCGCGTGCTTGATCAGCAAATCGTAGACACCGAAGGCAAGCGCCTGGTGCGGGTGAACGACCTGCAAATTGCCCGCAAAAACAACCGTTTCTATCTAACAGGTGTCGACGTGGGCGGAACGGGATTGCTGCGCCGCCTGGGGCTTGAGAACCTTGCCAAAACGCTTGCCAGGTTATTCAAGAAAAGCTGGAAGACACATGTCATTCCCTGGGAAGATGTCGCTTCGATCGAGCACGATGACCCATTACGCCTGAAAGTCTCACAGGACCGCCTGGTGCAGATGGAGCCGGCTGACATCGCTCAGATCCTCGACGATCTGGACTATCACACCAGCAAAGCCCTGCTGCAGGGGTTCACTGACGAGCAATTGGCAGACACGCTTGAGGAATCCTCTTCTGAAATGCAGCAAGCGGTCATTGCCGCCTTGCAGCCGGAACGGGCTGCAGACGTCCTGGAGGTTATGGATCCTGATGAAGCTGCTGACCTCCTGGCAGACATGGACGATCGCATCAGCGAACAATTGCTGAATCTGATGGAGGATGATGACGAGGAAGACTTGCGCATCCTCCTGCGCTACCCCGAAGACTCCTCGGGCGGCATCATGACCACTGAATTTGCTTCAGTCCCAGCAAATTACACGGTAGAACAGGCGCTGGACCACTTGCGCACCAACGAAGACGCAAAAGATGACGAGTTTATGTTCTACGTCTATCTACTTGACGAAAATGAAAGACTTAAAGGTGCAATCAGCCTGCGCGAACTGGTAACAGCCCCCCTCGAAGAAAGTCTTTCAAAATGGTTCGATGATGATCCGGTTTTTGTTAATCCCTATTCACCTCAAGAAGAAGCCGCCTATCTGGTCGCCAAATACAACCTGATGGCTGTGCCGGTGATTGACCCCGAAACCAACGTGATGCTGGGGATCGTCACAGTGGATGACGCGATTGACACTGTGCTCCCCACCGCCTGGAAAAAGAAGTTACCTCGATTCGCGGGAAGATAAGTCATGAAAAAAAAGAAACTGCCTTTATGGCTTAAGAACCTCCTTTTGCTTTTAAGCGTGCTGGGACCAGGCCTGATCACGGCTTCCGCGGATAATGATGCGCCTGGAATTGCCACCTACTCGATGGTTGGCTCAACTTACGGATACAACTTTCTTTGGCTGATCGTGTTCATCACCGTTGGGGAAATTGTCATCCTGGAAATGGCTGCCAGGATGGGTGCCGTAACAGGCAAGGGGACTGCTGATCTGATCCGCGAAAAGTTTGGCGTAAAGATGACAACCTTTGCCATGTTCTGCCTGCTGATTGCCAACCTGGGCACTACTGTGGCCGAATTTGCGGGAATTGCTGCTGCTGGTGAGCTTTTTGGGATCAACAAGGCTATAACCGTGCCGATTTTGGCGGTGTTCATGGCATTGTTGGTCCTACGTGGCAATTACAAAGTTGTTGAAAAAATCCTGATCGGTCTGAGTCTGGCGGCACTGAGTTACATCGTAACGGTATTCATCATCAAGCCAGATTGGGGAGCAATCCTTCACGACACTGTGCAGCCTCAGATCCAACTTACCAGCGACTATATCATTGCCATTTTAGCCGTAATCGGCACCACCATCACCCCCTGGGCAATTTTCTATTTGCAAGCTTCAGTGGCAGACAAAGGCGTTTCGATGCAGAACTACCGGAACACAAAGATTGATGTGACTTTTGGATCCGCCTGGGGGAATGTGATCTCAGCCTGTATCATCATCGTCTCTGCCGCAACCCTTTTTAAGGTAGGCATCCGGGTAGAGGATGCAAAGGACGCCGCCATGGCACTCGCGCCGCTGGCGGGAGAGGCTTCAACAATTCTTTTCGCGGCGGGTCTCCTGGGAGCATCGCTGCTGGCAGTTTCAGTGCTGCCGCTTTCCACCACGTACGCAGTTTGTGAAGCGTTCGGGTTTGAACGCGGGCTCAACCGCACCTTTCGCGATGCGCCAGTTTTTTACGGCGCTTTTATCGGGATTATCATCCTGAGTGTCATGATCGTGCTGATTCCGGGCATGCCTTTATTCCAGATGATGATCCTCTCCCAGACGCTGAATGCGATTTTGCTCCCAATCATCCTGGCACTGGTTTTAAGACTTGCAAACGATAAGGCGGTAATGGGGGAATATCGCAATTCGAAGCTGACAAATACCCTCGCAATAAGCATAACCGCATTGATCGTCATTGTGACCGTTGTCTTATTATTGGAACCTCTTTTTAGACTGGTTTGATGCTTTTCAAATAACAAAACGGCTTAACCCACCCCATTCAACAATGGGGTGGTCGTTTTTAACGCTAAAGACTCTGCAAAAGGTCATAGATGCTGGTAAACGCAGATGTCTGCCCAGCGTGTTCGAGCTGCCAGGTTGTAGCGCCTTCTTGCGGCTTCACGCACACTCTCGGGCTGCCTGGGATCCACTCCTCATCCACCGTGAAGCCTGCCCTGTGAAGCGCCCGCCTGGTCCAGACGAGCTCAGAACCCTGACCCTCCAGAAAGATTGATTTTGAACCAGAATTTTGGGTGTCGAAGGTGCCTGAAAGCGGGTCAAAAAGAACCCCTGCCCGGTTAAACGCCTGGGCAAAGCTGCCATTCAGCACCAGGTCTTCCGGCGCGCCCTGGCTTATCCGCCCCTCATCATCCATCAACCAGATACGATCGGCGTGACGCAAAGCGAGTTCGAGGTCGTGGGTGGAAGTCAGCACGGCTTTATCGTGCCCGTGTGCCAGGTTGTGGAGCAAGTTCATGACCACCACCCTGCCAGGCAGGTCAAGATAAGCGGTTGGCTCGTCCAGAACCAGCAAGCGCGGTTCCTGTGCCAGCGCGCGCGCGATCATCACCTTTTGGCGTTCTCCGTCGCTGAGCGTGTGGACGTACCGGTGGCTGAGCTTATCAACCCCGACTACGCGCAGGGTTTCGTGCACGACTTCCCAATCATGCTCGGTCATCCGGTCGAACAATCCGGTGAACGGAAAGCGTCCCATGGCAGCCAATTCATCTACGCGCATAGCTCCAACGGAAATCGGACTGGTGAGCACCACGCTCACCTGGTTGGCCAAGTCACGAGGACGATACGATTCAAGTTTTCGTCCCGAGAGCTGGATCTCACCAGCAAGTTTGGGCTGCAGACCCGTCAGAGTGCGCAGCAAAGTAGATTTGCCTACCCCATTTGGTCCCACCAAACACACAAATTCTCCGGCACTGAGCTGCAGATTGAGCTGGTCGGCAATCACTTTTGGTGTTTTCCCGCCATTTTTATACCCGATTGAGAGCGCGCTGGTTTGCAGCACGGAGGGTATCAGACGCTGAAGGATGTGGCACCTCGCTTTCGCTTGAGCACCACCCACACCACAAACGGCGCGCCAAACAGGGAGGTCACCACATTGATCGGCAACACGAGCTGACTGCCTGGTAACTGGGCGATCAAACTGGCTGCCATCGAAACGGCAGCGCCTATCAGGATGATCGCCGGGATGAGGATTTTATGGTTGGATGTTTTAAATAAGTTGCGGGCAATGTGGGGAACTGCCACCCCAATGAAACCAATCGGTCCGCAAAAAGCCGTGACAGCACCCGAGAGCACAGACGCGCTGAGCAGCACAACAAAGCGCAGCAAGCCAACGTTGAGCCCCATGGTGCGGGCATAATCCTCCCCCAACAGCAGCGCGTTCAAGCCCTTGGGCAGCAAAGCCATCAATCCGACCCCCACAAGAACCACAAGAGCCATCACATTTAACTGGGTCCAGTTGACCCCGCTGAAGGAGCCAAAAGACCAGATGGAATAAGCCTGGATGCGCTCTGGCGCGCTGAAGTAGACCAGGATGCTGACAATCGCACCAGTGGCATGACCAAACATTAAGCCCAAAATCAGCAGGGTCGTGGGGTTTTGCACCCATCGCCCCACCAGAAGGATTAAGGCCAGCACCAGTCCCGCGCCAATGGATGCCGCCAGCACGAGTGAAAATTCTCCGCGCAGGTTGAGTGCCGGCAGAAACAAGCCGCCCACAAAGCCCGAACCGAGAATGGCTATCGCCACCCCCAAACTGGCTCCGGAATTGATGCCCAGGATGAAGGGATCCGCCAGGGGATTGCGGAACATGGTTTGCATCTGCAGCCCCGAAGCGCTTAGCGCAATGCCAGCTAAAGCCGCCGTCAGAACGCGGGGTAAACGCGAGTTTTGTACGATGTAGACCCAGCTTTCCTTCACACCTTCCCGACCGATGAGCGAGCCCCAAATATCCTTCAGCGGGATGCTGACCGAGCCAAGGGCGAGATTGAGCAGAAATAAGCCCAGAATGAGCAGCAGGAATAACCCAAAAAGCCACAGACGCTTTGTCTGTGTGCTCATTGGGTTATTAGGTGTCTGATTCATTGCGTTGCTTTAGATTAACCGGTTGAAAAAAAAAGCTAATGGAGTGCCTGGTAAAAGTAAAATTCATGCTCAGGCAGCAAGTCCGGATAGAAAGCTTTGATCAGATCCATCAGGATGACATCCGGGCTGGCAGCACCGCTCTCGAAATAATCAACAGCACCCAAGGCATTCACCCGTTTGCTGTAGGTATAGACCTTAGCTTCCTGATAGGCTTCAAAGTCCATATAGCGCGCGTCCATTGCCGCCAGGGATGATAAGTCAGCTATCGCGCCTACGTTGATCCAATAATCCGCCTCTTTTGCCGCTTCCAGAACCACCTCAAAATCAAGCGGTTGAGCGCCGCTGCCTTCAAGGTCTGCGAAGACATAATCAGCACCAGCATCGGCGAGCAGAATGGCGATATAGCTCTCTCCGCCGGGCATATACCAGGTGCCCTCATAAGCAGTATTGGTAAAAACCGTAACGCGTTCAGACAGGCCCTCAGTGATGGCTTTCGCCTGCTGATAGCGGGCGACCATCTCGTCGAACAGGCGGTCAGCCTCCACTTCTTTTTCAAAGAACGCGGCGATGAACTTGCCCCATTCAGCGCGACCAAGCGGATCCTGCTCCAGGTAATCTGAATTAATGACAACATTCAGACCGGCTTCAAGCAGTTGCGGATGCGAGTCATAATCGGCATAGCCACTGGCAGAAGTCATGATCAGATCGGGATTGAGATCAACCAGGCGTTCGACATTGATAACAGCCCCACTGCCCACTTCGGAAACGGCGCAGGACTGGAGCATGTCCTGCACATCGGAACTATAGATGTACGCGCCAGAATCGACCGCTACCAGGTTGGAAAGCGCGTCAATTTGCTCAAGAAAAGGTAAGTAGGTGGTGGAAAGCGAGACAAAACTCTCAACAGGAGTATATATGATCATGGTATCTTCAATTCCGCTTGGTTCAGGCTGACCTGCCGGCACGAGCGTGTATTGAACAGGCTCGGTGGCGCCAGCCCAAGGGGTGAGGACCGTCAAAAGTTTGTAGCCATCTTTGTACTCGAGCGTGAAGTTCCTGGCGTAATCGATAGTAACCTTTGCGTCACTGGTAAGCGCGTCTGTTTGTTCCTCAACAGGATAAGCATTTTCAGTCGGGACTTCCAGTGGATAGGTTTCTGCGGCTGGAGCCACGTTATCCACGACCTGAGTAGCAGGAGCTGCGGTCTCCACGACCTGAGCAGGCGCCTGGCAGGCAGGCAAAGCCAGGAGGATTACTACAGCCAGAAGGGTCAGGATTTTTTTTGTATTCTCTTTTTTCATATTCTCCTCGATTTCAAAAAAATCAACCCCTCCTGGATTAGAAAGGGTTGAGAATATGAGCGTTTCTCACCCACCCTCTTAATCCGAGAAGGTTTTGTTGGGTTTGCCTGAGGAGGGCTTCCTGACTTGTCTGTTCGACTTACAGTTGCGGTACAGTGCTGGACTTTCACCAGCTTCCGCCATTACACCTTAGCTTCCGGGCGCAGGGTAACCTCAGGTTTTCATTTGTACCAATATATTAGCATTCAAGTTAGGCAATGTCAATAAGAATCGATATTTGCATCAAATTCGAAAAATAGCCTATGAGAAGGTAAAATAAGCCAGATGAAGAAAACCAGCTTACTCGCGCTCCCGGAAAAGAACCTTGCCAAATTTCAGTCTCTGCAAACAGGAAATGATTGCGCGATCCACTCCATTGCCGCCGCGATTGAACTGCTGACCGACATCAGGCTGGATCCACATGAAATTATTAAAGAGGTAAACCGCATCTGGTGGCGCGGCAGCCTGTTCCGCCTGGCACCAAAATCTGGAATTACCCCCCCACTGCAAGTGCGCCTGCTGCATTACCTGGCAAAAAAACACAATCTACCCCTCAAGGCAAAGCTTTTCCATCTAAGCCCTGAACTGTTGCGGGCAACGGCGGAAGCAGAAAATATCGCCAGCCTGGTGACAATTTACTGGTGGTTTGGTCATTCACCAGCTATTTACTACATGGATCGTCCAAAAAATTACAACAAACTCAAGGGCGCCAGTGGTCACACCATGGTGTTTGCGGCTTATGACCCGGAGCATTTCAGCGGCGAAATCCACACTCCCTGGGGTTTTATCAATTCATGGGTCACTCAAGGGACGGGTTTGTTTTGGATGGAAGACAAAGATTTTCAAAAATCCTGGGGCATCCCAATCCCACGCTGGGGGAAACATGCTACAGTCATCATCTCACGTAAGGATTTGAACAAATAGTGAAACCATTCAGCTTGCTCGGCAAACTCGCCAAAAAGTACTCAAAACTGATATTTCTGACCACCCTGACAATGCTTGGGCTGGTTGGAGCACAACTCATCATTCCATGGATCATCCGCCAGCTGATTGACCGTCTCACCACTCAGCCGCTGGATCAGGGAACCATCGACTACATCACCCGCATCTCGGTGATCGCGCTGATTGTCTTCGTTGCCCGGGCTGTGATGCAATTTACCCGCTCCTATGCCGCTCACAAGGCTGGCTGGGGGGTCGTATCGGATGCCCGCCGCCTGGTTTATCAGCACATCCAGAAACTTTCTCTGCGCTTTTATGAGGACAAACAAACCGGTCAGTTAATGTCGAGGATCATCAACGACACAGACCTGTTTGAACGCATGATTGCCCACGCGCTGCCGGATGTGATCGTGAACGGCATCACGCTTGTTGGCGTTTCTGCCATCTTGCTTTCCATGAATGTAAATCTCACGCTTCTGACCCTCATCCCTATCCCCATCATTATTTTTGCCCTGATCGGCTACAGCAAGCTGGTTCGCCCTGCCTTTAGAAACCGACAGCAATCAATTGGCGAGTTGAATGCGGTGCTTAACGACAACCTTTCTGGAATCCGGGAGGTAAAGGCTTTCGCCCGTGAAGAAGACGCCCTCGACAAAGTGGATAATAAGATCCAACTCGTTCTGCACAAAAATCTGCGCGCCTTAAAGTTGATGGCAATTTTCAACCCAATTTTTGACTTTGCGGCGGGCATTGGTCAGTTGCTCGTGATCTTTTTTGGCGCCCGAATGGCGATCGCCGGCACGCTTTCGATTGCTGACCTGGTCGCGTTTTTCCTCTATCTCGACAGTTTCTACACACCTGTCCGCAGCCTGGGCAACTCAATGGAAGCCGTCCAGGAATCTCTGGCTGGCTTTGAACGTATTGCAGAAATCCTGACAGTCTCGCCAGAGATCGCCAACCCCGATCAGCCGCATACCTTCGTAGAGCCCATTCAGGGGAACATCTGCTTTGAAAACGTCCGCTTTTATTACAATCAGGGCGAAGACGTGCTCACGGATATAAACCTCGAGATCCCGGCTGGCAGCACAGTTGCGCTGGTTGGTCCTACTGGCGTAGGGAAAACTACTCTGGTGAGCCTGATTCCGCGTTTTTATGACGCGATCGAAGGCAAAATCCAAATCGACGGGGTGGACGTACGGGAAATTGACCTTGACCTGCTGCATCAATCGGTCAGCATGGTGCTGCAGGATGTTTTCCTGTTCCATGGAACCGTCCGTGAGAACATTCTGTTTGGTAAACCCAACGCCACGGAAGAAGAAATGATCCGGGCGGCAGAGATTGCGAATGCCTCTGAGTTTATTGACCACATGCCTAACGGCTATGATACATTAATTGGGGAACGGGGTGTCAAACTCTCGGGTGGGCAAAAACAGCGGCTCTCCATTGCCCGGGCTGTTCTAAAGGACAGCCCCATCCTGATCCTGGATGAAGCCACATCCTCAGTGGATACAGAAACCGAAATGTTGATCCAACAAGCGCTGGAACGCCTGATCAAAGGGCGCACCACGATCATCATCGCCCACAGGCTTTCAACCGTGCGGAATGCTGATCGGATTGTGGCATTGGAAGGCAGCAGAATTGTGGAAACGGGAAAACACGAGGAGTTGTTGGCAAAGAAAGGGCTCTACCATAAGCTATACACAGCCCAGCAACATTTGTATTGATAGTCGTAAACAGCCATTTTTCCACACTGGGAGTCGTTATTGGCGGATTGAAAGCATAGAAGGTTTCTGATCTGTAATGATTCCAGTGTTTTCAATCTTGCCCGCGTGAACATTGCGTGTGTCCCTCAAGAATTAGATGTTTGCCAATATCCCCGCATCTTTTTAATAAAATTCGTTTATGCCAAATTATCGACGGAATTATGTACCCGGTGGGGTCTATTTCTTTACCCTGGTCACCTTCCATAGAAGACAATACTTCGACACATCGGAGAGGCTTGACCATCTTTTAATTATCATAAGACAGGTTCAAAGATCCAAGCCATTTGATCTGATTGCATATTGTCTCCTCCCGGATCACATGCATTTATTGGTCAAATTGCCCGAAGGAGATAGCAATTTTTCAATAAGAATGCGCGAAATCAAACGGTTAACGACCTTGTGGATGAGGCGCGAATTAAGGGGTAATGTTGATCATATTTGGCAAGACAAATTTTGGGAGCACACGATTCGGGACGATAAAGATTTGCAGGTGCATGTCGATTACATTCATTACAATCCGGAAAAACATGGGTTTGTAGAGACCTTCGATGGGTGGAAGTGGTCAAGTTTCAGGGATTGTTTGGATGTGCATGATGATAGTATTGAAAAGATTGATCCGGTGCAATTCAAAAAATATCGTGATGGTTTTGGGGAATAGAAACACCAGAATGTGACGCGTAGGGCGAAATTAAACACATGACGACGGGCGAGATTGAGGAGGATAAAGCTTGGAGTTGAGGTTGTAATCACCCCTCCTCAATCCGCCATTACGAGCTCGAGTCGGCGGCGGATTGGACGCACACAAGGTTCACACGCCACAAGGTCATGATGCGTCCAATCTCGCCCGAAGGTCTTCTGAATTGCATAAGCATGAAAACTAGTTTGTCATCCTGAACGGAGTGAAGGATCTTGCCAATTTGCCGGTAAGATTCTTTGCTGGTGCTCAAAATGACAGCGATACCCCACGCAACAAAATGACAATGTCCTCCTGAAAAGGGTGAAGGATCCTGCCTACTTTCCAGTAAGATTCTTCGCTGTCGCTCAGAATGACAGACCGCGCTCAGAATGACAGCGATACCCCACGTAAAAAAATGACAATGTCCTCCTGAACGGAGTGAAGGATCTTGCCTGCGTGCCTTTAAGATTCTTCGCTGACGCTCAGAATGACAGACCGCGCTCAGAATGACAGACCTCGCTTAGAATTACAAACAGCCTACAACGGGAAAACACTCTCGGGATTCTGCTCTACGACAATCGCTTCAACCTGCCCCGCGCTGAGGTTACTCAGTTGGCTGGTAAAAGAGTCCACCTCTTCATCTTTGAAGCGCACAGTCACCGTGACATCCTCAAAAAACTCCGAATCCAGTATTTGCCCGTGGTGTGCTTCCATCAGCCTGACTGCCTGATCATACAAGCGATAAGGCGTCGCGAAAATGAGAGTTGTCGTCGGCAGAAGCACGGCAGGTTTTACCGCCTTCAGCACCTCCCGCACCGCATCGCCATAAGCCCTGACCAGCCCCCCGGTGCCCAGCTTGGTGCCCCCAAAATAGCGCGTCACCACCACCGAGACGTTGCCGAGACCACTGCCCTGCAAGACCGCCAGCGCTGGTCTGCCTGCGGTACCAGAGGGCTCTCCATCATCGCTGCAATGAGTGATGAGGCTGTTGCCGTGCCCGATTATGAAGGCTGGGACGTTGTGCGAGGCCGCAGGATGACGCTCGCGCACCTTAGCCAGGTGGGCACGAGCCTCCTCAACGCTGCCAACCGGTTCCAAATCAGCAATGAAGCGTGAATTCACGACCAATATCTCTGTCTGGACAGGTTCAAGTGGTATCAGGCGTTGTTTGATCGGATCTTCCATGTCAATCAGCACTATAATACATCGATTATAGTTCTTAGGTGAGGTTGTCCTTGAAAGAAACTGTACTACTACTTGCGATTCCGTTAAATTTCATCAATTTCCTGCTGTTTGGTTACGATAAGTTCCAGGCCAAACGGGGTGGCTGGCGCATCCCGGAACGATCGCTGCTGGGGTTGACACTGCTTGGTGGTGGTATCGGCGGTCTGGCCGGGATGCTGCTCTTCAGGCACAAAACCCACAAAAATATTTTCTGGTTTACGGCAATTTTGGGAATTGGACTTTTGATCTATCTGACCCTCTTTTGGCACAGTTAAACTCTGCTTGCAAGCAATCATCAGCGCAAAATTTGACTGGGACAGGGTTGCAACAAGAATAATCCCGAAGCAAATAACAGAAAAGTTGTTAAATTTTCCGCATTCACTTCACTTATATGCTATATTTAATAAATTAGCAAAGAGTCCTGCCCTTGGAGAGGAAGGATAACTGTGGTTGACATTCAGAATATTTCTGAGATTCGTCCTTCAATTTCGGATGAGTTTTCGGTCGGCACTTTTGTGCCCCGAACGGAAGCCATACAACGCGCCTATACATGGGGGCAACAGGTGCATGGCGGGCAAGTTCGCCTTTCCGGCGAGCCTTATTTCGAGACGCATTGCGCCTGGGTTGCAGCTTTTGTTGACAAGTTGGTGCAAAAAGAATCCTGGACTATCGCCGCCCTGCTTCACGATACCGTTGAAGACCAGGGCGAAACTTTTGATGAGATCAAAGCCCTTTTCCCCGGAACTTTAGGCGAAGAAGTGGCACACATCATTGACGGGTTGACAAAAATGAGCAATCCGCGGGATGGTTCCACGCGCGAGATGGAGACGCTTCGTAAAATTGCCATGTTCCGTGATCCGGCAGTCTTCGTGGTGAAACTGGCCGACAAAAGTCACAACTTGATGACCTTGCACTACCAATCCCCGGGCAAACAGTGGCAGAAAGCCACGGAAGCGATCCGCGCTTATGGAAAACTTGCCGGCATTCTGAACTGCTACCGTTGGCGGCGCTGGATTGAAGATATGGCATTTCCTTACGCCGAACCCGCCTCTTTCAACAAAGTAAAAAACAAGATCGATTCAGACCCCCGCCTCAACATCAACTTCATACGCTACTATCTCAATGAGCTGGGCAACCTGATGGATGCTGAAGGCGTTGAGGGTTCGGTTCGTTTCACGGTCAACGGATATTGGCAGGCCTGGGATAAGCTGCAGCGCATGGCGCGCAGCCACCGTACTTCCCTGGAGGATTTCTCGGCAGTCAACGATATCGTCAGTTTCCGCATGCTGGTGCGAGACGACGATGAAACAGCCTGCTACAGGTTGCTATCACGTGTGAACCGCTATTTCAGCCGCAATCTGGACCAGGATCGTTTTGACGATTACATTGCGTCCCCGCAAAATGGTTATCGCGCGCTGCAGGTGACCGCCTACCTGCCAGGAACAGGCGCAATAGAAGTCGCCATTGCGACTGAGAGCATGGAGGGTGAGAACACCTGGGGGGTCATCTATGCCATCAATCATGATCAGGACATCAGTAGTTACAGACCGGTGCAGATCCTGACGCCTTTTGGCGGCACACGCTTCCTGCAGGAAGGCAGCACTGTGCTGGATGGCGTCGCGGCAATCCAGGAGTTTTACCTCGACAAGATTCACAAAGTCCTGGTCAACGGAGAAGAACGTCACCTTTATGACACGCTAAATCCCGGGGACGTCGTTGAGGTCCTGAGCGGTGGACCTCACAAAACACCTGAACCCGACTGGCTGAACCACTGTAACGCCTCCACAGCACGCTTGCTGCGAAACGTCTTGGCCAGGGTCAATCTCAAGGAAGCCAGCCGCCGAGGGCGGGAACTGATCCACAACATTATCTCCGCGCGGGGCATTTTGGACCTTGATGACGTGTGGGCTTTGGATTCAAATCGGATTGAAGCTTTGCTCGGGCTCTTAGCCTGCGCAAACCTGGACGATTTATATGCTGCCATCGGCGGTGGCTCAATCTCCTCCGATGAATTCGAGAACGCTCTCGATCTGGTGGGCATCTCACGCACAGCTCTGCGCTGGACATCACTGCTCGTGGAAGGGCCACAAGCCACCAATCGCCCTGGCGGATTGGCATATTTTGCGAGTCTTGTTTCAGAGGTGGAGGGAAATATCCTGCGAACGGTCAGTTCCACCTCCAAGAGCGGCGATTTCCGCTTGCGGATGATTTTGGGCGGCATTGAAGAGGAACAGCGCCAGGTCTTAATAGATCGTTTCAACGCCAGCCGTTTCCCAATCACCAAGGTGGAAATCGCTTAGAAGAGCAACCTGTTTATTCATTTTTTAACCCGTGTTAGAATCAGACGGAAATCTAAACCAGACTTTGAGAGTTGGGTTTTTGAAAGGTCATTAATCTGTATGCAAAAAAGAGAAACCAGAGCATTCCTGACTTCAATCGGGCTCTCGCTGATTGCCTTCTTTTCACTCTTACTGCCAAACCTGGCATCTGCTTCAAACAACAATCCACAGGGAATTGGTCCTGGCGGAACAGGACCCACCCAGCCAGAATTCGGTGATGCAAAAGTTGAAGCATACTACTTCTACTCAACCACTTGCAGCCACTGCATGGATATCCTGCAGAATATTGTGCAGCCACTGGAGGCTCAATACCCTGGCTTGCTGGGAATCAGGCTGGTGGAACTGAGCGAAAGTGTCAATTACGAAGCGCTCATGAAAGCTGAAAGCGCTTTTGGGATCGGAGCCAGTGACCGGGGTTTGCCGGTTGTGTTGATCGGAAATGAGATGCTCAACGGTGAAGAGCAGACACGAGCTCGGCTGGTGGAACTGGTGGAAGCCGGGCTGACAGGAGATGGCATCAAGCTTCCTGAAATACCCGGTGTGGATCCTGCTTCGCTGGTGTTCTCGCAAGTTCAACCTACGCCTGACGTCGGACTGGTATGCAGTCCCGACGATCCTGCTGCTTGCGAAATTTCCGCGCCGATTTATGCCGCCTATTTTTATCAGACCGGCTGCAAGGAATGCGACCGGGCTGAAACAGACATGGTTTATCTACAGTCAAAATACCCCCAATTGATCATCGAGGAATTCAATATTTTTGAAGAAGCCGCGTTGGCTGAATGGATGGCAGCACGCGTTGGTGTGGAGAAGAACTTCAATACTCCTGCGCTTTTCATTGGCGATTACGCGTGGATTGACGAGTCAGAATTTACGCCCGACTTAATCGATCCGGTTTTGCAGGAACTCACTGCCGAAGGCTCCCCCGCCTTTTGGAAGGATTACAACCCTGAAGAGGGCAACAACGCCCTGATCGACCGATTTGAGCGGATGGGTTGGCTGGCTGTGGTGTTGGCAGGCTTGGTGGATGGGTTGAATCCTTGCGCCTTTGCCACGATCATTTTCTTTGTGTCCTATTTATCGCTGAGCGGTAAAAAAGGCAAAGAAATCTTGATTACCGGTGCCAGTTTTACCGTGGGCGTCTTTATCGCATATCTACTGGTGGGACTCGGTTTTTATAAAGTACTCGACCTGATCTCAGGCTTTACTTCCGTCATCAGCAAGGTCGTTTACATCTTCACGGCAGTCTTATGCCTGGTGCTGGCAGTCCTGAGCATCCGCGACTACATCAAGGTACGGAAGGGCGACCTGAGCGATATGGCATTGAAGCTTCCTGAGCCCCTGCGCAAACGCATCAATCAGACGGTTCGGGAAGGCCGCAAAGCCAGCAGTTACGTTCTTGGAGCATTTGTTACCGGGCTGTTGATCTCACTGCTCGAGCTAGCCTGCACAGGTCAAATTTATCTTCCGGTGATTATCTCGATGAGCTCAGTCCCGGAGATGCGCGGGCAGGCACTGCTTTACCTGGTGCTCTATAACGTCATGTTCATTGTGCCGCTGATTGTCGTTTTCATCCTGGCATATTACGGCACAAGCTCCAAGCAATTCACCGATTTTCTGCGCAAACACGCTGGAGCGGTCAAGATCGGCATGGCGATCGTCTTCCTCTTGTTAGCAGCGTGGCTGATCGTTTCGCTGTTGAAGTAAGATCATTGTTGGTCTGAGCCTTACAGAGACACTCTTGAGAAAGAGTGTCTTTTTTTCCGACAGATTATTAGTAGTGAACGGGGTTAACTTACAGGCACAAAAGGGGGTGTGACGATCTTGCTTTTATTTTTATGTAGACCCATATAGAGAGATCGCAATACCCTGCTTCGCGGGCACAGGCTGCTGTGCTCGCAATGACGAACGTCCTGTCATTGCGAGACCTTTGCCAGGAATAAATAGTTGTGGCACTAAGGAATAATTTGGCAAAGGTCGCGGCAATCTAAAATTTATGTATTCAAGTAAAAACCGGCGGTTACGAATAATTGATTCGTGTCACATATCAGCAGTTTAGATTGCTTACGAAATAGTACACTACGTGTCACAACTGAGGTTCGCAATACCCAAAGGGCACGATGTGACAGATTAACCGACAGATCAATGCGCAATGTTCGCAATACCCAAAGGATACGATGTGACAGATTAAAGGACAGGTCGCGGGATATCGGACTTGCCCTTATAAGCCACCAGCTACCAGGTACAAACTGCTAGAATAATTAAAAATTGAGTTTCTTTGCCACCCGGGCAAAGGTCGAGACCATGTGAACGTAGAGCCCGGAAAGCTCACCGCTGATGGTCGCTTCGCGGGTGGCTGCGCGCAAACCTTCCGCGTCATCAAAGCGGGGCATCGTCATAGTCGCCCGCCCCAATTCTTTCAGCGTATGCGCATCACTGCCCGCCATCAGAGCTTTCCCATATTCGAGAGCAAATATGTAAGCTTCTTTGTTGTATTCTTCTCGCAGGCAGCGGGCATTGAAGACCTCCAGCCCGTCAATGCAAGGCAGGATCTGGTCAAGTGTTTTCTCCGTCCACCAACTGCGGTGCGGGTCAAAAGGATGGGCCAGGCTGATGAAAGCCCCCTGCCCGCGCAAACGCCGCACGACCTCAACGGCTGGCAGACCCTGCGGGATCTCTTCGGTCATGAAATAGCCAAGGATCTCACCCTCAAAAGTGGCGATTTCCTCCGCCACGATCACACGCTCGGGCGCCATTTTGTGTGCCTTGATAGCGCCCTGCATGCTGCCGTGATCGGTAATGGCGATCTTGTCGATACCCCTCTCATCGCAAGTCTTGAGCAAGGCTTCCAATTCCACCAGGCTGTCAGGGGAACAAACCGTATGGCAGTGAAATTCTGCCCTGATTGAGGCTTCGCTCATTCGTTATAGATCCTGGGAAGGCGGTCAGCCAGGCCGCAGACTACTTCGTAGTTGATGGTGCCCCAACGTTTGGCGACTTCATCCACGCTCAAGGTTTCATCACCCTGCGTACCAATGATGACGATTTCATCCCCCACTTTAGCGTCAGGCACACTGTCCAGCTGGAGCATGCACTGATCCATGCAAACCCTGCCAACAATGTCCACACGCTTACCGCCCACCAGAACCTGCTGATTCTCGGCACGGCGGAAACCATCGCCATAACCTGTGGGCATAACCCCAATCCGCTCTTCCTTACTGGTCACATAAGTGGATCCGTAGCTGATCCCCTGACCAGCAGGGAAATTGTGCAGCGAGATAATACGCGCCTTCCAGGTGAGGGCGGGTTTGAAACCATCCGGTAAGGTATCGCCAGTCGGGGACATGCCAAAGAGGATGTCTCCTGGACGGACGATGTCGTAGTAGGACTGGGGGAAATTCAGCACTGCAGCAGAGTTGGCAGCATGCACCCTTTCGGGCTTGAGCCCCTTGCTTTCAAGATCGTCCAGGAGCTCGTTAAAAACAGCCAGCTGCCTGGGGGTTGAGTCCGAGTCGGGCTCGTCCGCGCGAGCCAGATGGGTAAAAATACCGTCCACATCAAGAGCCGTATCTTTTAGCCCTTCGAGGAAGGGCGCAACAAGTTTAGGGTTCATGCCGAGGCGCCCCATGCCAGTCTCCACCTTCAGGTGGGCATGCAGCGTGCCGCCGTGGATGTTGACATAATCGAGGTAATTCTGCGCCAGCTCGGGGTCAAAGAGTGCCACGGTGATATTGTGCTCAATGGCTTCAGGCACTTTGGCTGCGGGGGTAAAACCCAACACTAACAGCTTGCATGAGATGCCCCCACGGCGCAAGGCAAGCGCTTCTTCGATGCGTGCCACGCCAATCCAGGTAGCTCCGCCAGCGATGGCAGCCTGGGCGGCAGGGCGAGCGCCGTGACCGTAGCCATTGGCTTTGATCACAGCCATCACCTCCGCCCCGGTCTTTTCGCGGATCAGGGCAGCATTGTTCTTGATGGCTTGGAGGTCTATCTCCAGCCAGGTTGAGTAAGTGTTAATATCCACGGGGGAAAAGTATATCACTTACGAGGAAAATCGTTGGGTCACCCGTTTCAACAACTTTTCGATTCCGCCTTCAAACTCCTTTGCGGATGGAGCAAGCCCCATCCGTACAAAATGAATCCGCTCCTCCAGCATCGAGGATGGAACATGAATCGAACGGACGATGTGGTGTAAATTGTCTCAAATCTTGACACCGCCACCGTTTGACATAAAATATTCTATATGACTAACAAATACAACAACATCAACTCCATTTGTGCCTCTGCAAGCGCGCTTATTAGCATTGGCCGGATTGCGCCTGTTTACTGATTATCTCGACGATCAAATCAACGAACCACGGGCAATCCAAGCCCGTGGTTTTTCGTTAACCACAACCAGATGGCAGAACTGTCAACTTATGAGTTATTGAAAGAGATTAAAAATGACTTCACCAGATTACTATCCATTAGAAAACACCCCAAAAATCGAAGGGCTTATTTCACGTCATTTCGAAGGCGAGTCGGACTATCAAAAGATGTTGGTGATATTCACTAACCTGCATGCCGCCGGGCAATATTCAGGCGAAACCACGATCGAAAGCCTGCGCGCAGATTATTCCAACCTGAGCAACACTGATCCTCAAGACGATCTGATCTTCTTTGAGATTGACTCGAAGACCGTTGCCTTTTGCAGATTCTACTGGGAACGGCAGGTCAAGACAGGTCAATACACCTATGGGATCAACGTAAGGGTTGACCCATCCTGGCAAGGCAAGGGCATCGAACAAAGCCTGATCGCTTGGGGAGAAACCCGGGGGCGATACTACGCCAGTGTTCTGCCTGAAGGGAACAATGGCGCTATTGTGACCTTTTGCCGGGAAACTGACCAAATGAAGTACAACATCCTGATGGAAGCGGGGTTCACAATCGACCGTTATTTTCACTCAATGAGCCGCCCACTTATGGACCTTCCGGAACGATCGTTACCAGAAGGCATTACGGTTCGCCCGGTGTTGCCAAAAGATTTCCGCAAGATTTGGGACGCATCCAACGAGGCTTTCATGGACGAATATGGCGCGGCAGACCCAACAGAAGAGTGGTACCAGAGTTACCTGGCAAGCCCAAATTTTCAGCCCTACCTTTGGCAGGTTGCCTGGGATGGCGATGAGGTAGTCGGATCGGTTCAGAACTATATTTCGCTGCAGGAAAACGAGTTGGAAGATCGACGCCGCGGTTACACGGAAGGGATATCAGTTCGCAGAGAATGGCGCGGTCGCGGCGTTGCAAGCGCTTTGATCTGCCGCTCGATGGCAATGTTCAAAGCGATGAATATGGATGAAGTCGCCCTGACCGCTGACACCCAAAACCCGACCGGGGCAATGCGCCTTTATACCAACCTGGGATACCAACCTTACCTGACGCTATTGGAGCTTAAGAAAAGCCTTGAATGTTTGAATTCGTAGGGCGAGCTTGAGGGCACCGTGAACGTGGTGATGGAGAAGCGTATCGTGCCCTCAATCCGCCAATAACTGTGAAATGGGTGGCATGTTCCGTTTGTTGCAAGTGTTCTATGAAGTGATGGCGAATTGGAAGCACGCGAAGATCATTAAGTGATGAAGTGTGGGGTGCTTCCAATTTCGCCCTACTACCGAGTTTAGTTAAAGCAGCTCTGAAATATTGAAGGTACAATTGGGGAAGTTTTTTGAGAGGATATCAGGCATGTTTGAGTGGTCAATAAAAGCTGAAGATGGCGCAGCTCGCGCCGGTGAGTTTCATACCCCACACGGAGTGATCGAAACGCCTGTTTTCGCCCCCGTCGGTACCCAGGCAACCGTCAAAGCCACCACGCCAGCCCAACTCGAAGAGCTTGGCGCCACGCTGGTCCTCTCCAACACCTACCATCTCTTCCTGAGACCCGGCGATGAATTGGTGGCTCAGATGGGTGGTTTGCATCAGTTCATGCAGTGGCATAAGTCAATGCTGACGGATTCGGGCGGCTTCCAGGTCTTTTCGCTCTCGAACACGCGCAAAATCGACCCCGACGGGGTGACTTTCAAATCCCATATCGATGGATCCATGAAACGCCTGACGCCAGAGAGCTCGATCGCGATCCAGGAAAACCTCGGCGCTGATATCATCATGGCCTTCGACGAATGCTCGGACCCCCTAAACCACACCTACTCCCAGGAAGCCATGGAACGCACCCACCTGTGGGCACAGCGCTGCCTGGATGCCAAGAAAAGGGATGATCAGGCGCTGTTTGGCATCGTCCAGGGCGGCATTTTTGAGGATCTGCGCACAGAATCGGCGCAAGTGATCAGCAGAATGGGCTTCCCCGGGCACGCCATCGGTGGGCTTTCGGTGGGGGAAGGAAAAGCCGACATGTACCGCACCATTGAAGTCGTCAATGCCGTTTTGCCCAAAGACAAACCACGCTACCTGATGGGCGTCGGCACCCCGGAAGACTTGATTGAGGGCGTTCTGCGGGGCATCGACATTTTCGACTGCGTCCTGCCCACCCGCCTGGCGCGCCACAACACGGCCATGACCAATTTTGGCAGGTTGAATTTGATGAACGCCGCTTTTGCCCGGGACGAACGCCCGATTGACGAGGAGTGCCAATGTTACACCTGCCGCACCTTCAGCCGGGCTTATTTGCGTCATCTGATCGTCGCCAAAGAGATGCTGGCAGCCACGCTACTTTCAATCCATAATTTGCACACCTTGCTGGAGCTGGCACGCAATCTGCGCAGAGCGATCCTGGCAGGCAACCTGAACACTTTTGCAGACCAGGCTTTAGCCAAACTCGATATCGAACGCATTCCGGAGGTTCATCCATGACATTCATCCAATCGCTGATCCTGGGCATTGTGCAGGGACTGACTGAATTCCTGCCTGTCAGTTCCTCGGCGCATCTGGTGCTGGTGCCATTCGTGCTCAACTGGACGCTCGACCCGACCAAAGCCTTTATTTTTGACGTGCTGGTACAGCTTGGTACCCTGGTGGCGGTGATTGCCTACTTTTGGAAGGATTTAGTGGCAATTTTCAAGTCCGCGATTGCCGGCATTCGCAACAAAAAGCCTTTCGAAGAAGCCAATTCACGCCTCGGCTGGTTTATTGTTTTGGCGACCATTCCGGCAGGTTTGGGGGGATTACTGCTGAAGAGCAAGGTGGAAGCAGCCTTTGCGAACCCGGTCATGACAGCAGTGCTGCTATTCGTAACGGCAATCATGCTGACCCTGGCAGAGGTTTTTTCCCGCAAAGAGCGCAAACTCGAAAGTGTCACTGCCCTCGATGCAGTGATTATTGGTTTCTTCCAATTATTGGCAATCTTCCCAGGCATTTCCCGCTCCGGAGCGACCATCAGTGGTGGGTTGAGCCGCGGCCTGAAGCGCGAGGCAGCCGCCAGGTTCGCCTTCCTGATGTCCATCCCGGTGATGTTGGCAGCCGGGCTTATTTCAGTGCTCGATTTAGTGAAAATTCCCGATCTGGGCAGCTTCCTGCCGGTGTTGAGCATCGGGTTTATCGCGGCATTGGTGGTCGGATACCTGAGCATCCGCTGGCTTTTGAACTTCCTTAACTCCCGCTCGCTGATCCCCTTTGCAGGTTATTGCGCAGTTGTCTCAGTGCTGACAATCTTCATCGCCTATTTCCGCTAAGCCTTTTTTGGCTGCCTGGCGAGAAACAGACCGGTTTCCTTGCGGATCAGGATAGCCCCAGATTGGTCAATGCGAGCCTGGAAGAACACGCGCATTGCATCCCTCTGATCCAGCGGAATGAGCTGCTGCACTCTGGGTAAGGAAAAGGCGTAATCCACCAAAGCTTGGGCTTCGGTGACCCATAAATCGCCCGAATAAAGCTTCTTTTCAGCCTCCCCGAACCACGCCTGGAGTTGTTCCGCGCCATTGAGCAGGTTAAACTTGAGCGACATGGTGTGCAAACCACCGTACTCCGCCCAAAACTCCGTCAGCAGCAGATCGAGATCCACCATGTAATTTGCGCCGTTGGTGGCAGCCATCATCGCGCCGTTAGGCTTGAGCACGCGCGTCACTTCCGTAAGGGTCTGATTGATATCCGGCACATGATAGAGCATGTGGTTGGCAGTCACGAAATCGAAGCTGTTATCCTCAAATTCCAGATTAGCGGCATCCATACAGAGCAAAGTGAAACGTTGATCGTTCTGCAGGTCAGCCCGCGCTTCTGCCAGCATGCCCTCTGAAAGATCAGTGAGAACAATCCGCGCGTCCGATGCAAAACGATGCTGATTAACACGCCACTGGGTAGCATTACCGCAACCCAGCGCTAGCAGGCGTTTGCCGCTCAGGTCAGGAAGGTGCTCAAAGATGAAGTCCTCCCAGGCCTGAGTGCTTTTGGTAAAGCGCTTGTGGATCTGGATGCGGGCATTGAGGTTATTGGCACTGCCGTACTGCACCTGGCGCAAATAATCCCGATCGGTACTGAATAAATCTAAATCCATTAGCCGTCTCAGCGGGCAGCCAAGGCAGCCTGCATGCGCTTAAATGCCTCCTGCAGGTTAGCCCGAGGGGTGCCAAAGTTGATGCGCACGAAATCGCCGCACTGGGGACCGAAGGTGAGGCCTTCGTTCAAGCCAACGCGCGCCTCGCGCAGGAAGAATTCGTAGGGCGGTTCTTCCAATCCTAACTCGCTGCAATCCAGCCATCCCAGGAAGGTGGCTTCTGGTTTGTTCCAATGGATGCCCTTTAGCTGGCTGTGAAGGGCATCATCCAGGAAATCACGGTTTTCCTGCAGATAGTGATTCTGTTCAAGCAACCACTCATCGCCTTCGGCATAAGCCGCATGTGCAGCCGTCAGAGCCAACACGCCCGGGCAGCCAACCAATCCGCTGCAGAATTCGTGGAATTTCGCCATCAGTTCGGGATTCTGGATGATATAGACTGAAGCATGCAGCCCGGCCATGTTGAAAGTTTTGCTAGGTGCCATGAAGGTGATGGTGTTTGCCGCTACCTCGGGCGAGAGTGAAGCTATTGGAATGTGTTTATGACCATCATAGAGAATATCGCAGTGGATCTCATCGGAGATGATCAATACCTTATGCCGCAGGCAGATCTCGGCTAATTGTGTCAATTCTTCCCGGGTGAAGACTCTGCCGGTAGGGTTCTGCGGATTGCAGAGGATGAAGGCGCGCACATTATCACTGATGAGCTGCTGCTCAAAGCGGTCAAAGTCGAGGTAATAAGATCCATCCTGCTGCTGGAGGAGAGGATTCTGGACGCCCTTCAGTCTTGCCGAATAAGGCGCGTCAATAAATGGTGGGTAGGCAGGTGTTTGGTAAATCACTGCTTCGCCGGGTTCGCAGAAGGTACGGATCGCGGCATTGAAGCCGGTAACGATGCCAGGAATATAACCAATCTGGGTGACTTTAACATCCCAATCATAAAGGCGCTTCAAGCGCTGAACAACGGTTTGATCCAGTTCCTTGGGAGGAGCACCATAACCAAAAATGCCATGATCAACTCTCTCATGTAAGGCGCGTATAACTGCCTCGGGGCATTTAAAATCCGTATCGGCAACCCACATTGGCAAAACATCTTCGTCGTAACGATTCCACTTGATACATTCAGAATGACGGCGGTCAATTACCCGGTTAAAGTCCATAGATTTCTCCTTTCCGCAATTCTAAACCCAGATCATCCGAAATGGTTAAGGTTGCTGCCCGGAATTGTTGTGGATGTTGTTGTGGACTTCTCCAGCATAGTCCTTTGGTATACTTTACGAGTGATGAATATCCTGCAATCTGTTTTCAAATTGGCAGGGCATGTTGACTGCCTGGCAGCAACGCTGGCAGCAACGCTTTTGGGCAGCATTGTCGGCGGCGAAGGTTCTGAGGCACGCCTGGGTATTGCGATCCTTAGCAATTTGCTGCTCTTCAGTTTTGCAGTAATCTATCAAAAAATCGAAACTGCCCCAGGGGCGGCTTACGAGCCAGACGAAACGCAGCAAAACCCAATCGCTTCAGGCGAAATATCTTCAAAGTTCGCCCGGACACTCAGCGCGATCGTGGTATTGCTCCTCCTCCCTTTAGCAGCCCTGCTTGGCACTCTCAACCTGGTCTTGGGATTGATGGGGGTTTTGCTTGCTGTTGCACTCTCTCATCACGATCTCAAGTTAGGCAACTCAACCCTGATGCGTATCGGAAAGCAACAACCCCTTTTTTCGGTAATTTTTGGCTTGTCTGGATACCTGGCAAGTGCTGAAACGTTGAAATCTGACGCCCTGCTTCTGACAATCTTTCTCCTGGCAATTGGGTTTCTGTTCGCTGCCTGGACTGCTGAAAAAACCACGAGATCAATCAGCAAACCACTGCTGATAATCTTGATTATATTTGCGTCTGGCGCAGCTTATTTGCTTTTTATTGTTTACGAGGTCATCGCCCCTCAGGTTTTGTTACTAATCGCGTTGTTCAGCGCGGCACTTTCCCTGGTAAAGTACCGCTACAATCCTCAGCATCAAAGCCTGCCGCAAATTCTTTTTGATTCACTGGCTATATCAACCGCCCTTTCGCTGATCATGACCCACCTTATTCAGTTATTCACCAAATAAAATGGAAACCCTATGAAAATCGACTTAACTCCTCTTATTCTCGAACCCTCTCCCCACTGGAAAGATTATCAACTGCTCGATAGCGGTGATGGTAAAACACTGGAACGTTTTGGGCCTTACCTGCTTGTTCGCCCACGTCCGCAAGCAATCTGGGGCAAGAGCCTGCCTTCAAGCGAATGGAAAAAGGCGCACGCTTTGCTGGTGGAAGAAAAGAAAGAATATGGAGGCAAGTGGAATATGCTCAATCCGATGGAAAAGAGCTGGAAGCTTTCCTATCGCAACCTGCAATTCCAGGCACAGCTTTCAAGCTCGCGCCATGTGGGAGTCTTCCCCGAGCAAGCAAGCCATTGGGACTGGATGACCGAACAGATCAGCGCCTCACAAAAGCCATTCAGGGTCTTAAATCTTTTCGGCTACACGGGCCTGGCGAGCGTGGCAGCTGCGGCAGCGGGCGCAGAGGTGACACACGTCGACTCTTCCAAGCATGCCATCAGTTGGGCTAACCTGAATATGAAGCTCTCCGGGCTTTCCGATAAACCAGTACGCTGGATTGTGGAGGATGCGCTTAAATTCATCAAGCGTGAGGCACGACGCGGTAACACCTACCAGGGCATTGTCATGGATCCGCCAAAATTTGGGCGCGGCTCAAGCGGTGAGGTTTGGGATTTCTTCAAGCGTATGCCCGAGCTGATCGAAGCCTGCCGGTCGCTGGTTGCGAAGGATGCGGGGTTCGTGATCCTGACCGCCTATGCCATCACGGCTTCAGCTGTGATAACCCGGCAGGCCATGGAAGAGATAGTTGGCAAGCGCGGGGAGTTCACCACCGGTGAATTGGTAACCATCGAAGAAAGCGCAGGTCACGTGCTCTCACACGCCATCTTTACCCGCTGGCGGCCGTAAACTTAGATTTCAACAGAGGGATTTTCCTCCGCTGAAATATCCGTCACCAAAACCCGATCCACACGGCGACCATCCATATCCACCACTTCAAACCGCCAGTGATCCCATTCGAAGAGCTGACCGGTTTTGGGGATGCGCCCCATCTGATTCATAACAAAGCCGCTCAGAGTCTGGAATCCAGCCTGGTTCTCTTCGGGCAATTCGTCCACATGCAGGATTTCTTTAAGCTCGTCAATCGGAATCAGACCATCAAACAACCACGTTCCATCTGAACGCTGAATAGCGTCCTGATCAGTATCAAATTCATCAAGCGGGATATCGCCAACAATCGATTCCAGGATGTCATAAAGTGTCACAAAACCTTCCACACCACCGTACTCATCCAGAACCAGGGCGTGGTGAATGCCAGTTTCGCGAAATTGCTCAAACGCCTTTACAGCCTGCATGTTGCCAGGGAAGAATAAGGGTTGGCGAACGTAATCTTCGAGATTGAATTCCGGGTTGTGGATATCGACGCCGAGTAAATCCTTGGTGTTGACGTACCCCATTGAGCGATCCAAATCGCCATGAGCGACAGGCAGACGGGAATAGCTGCTTTCCATCAACTCCTTCACGATCGTGTCGTGATCGTCATCCAGATCGATCCAGTCCAATTCAGTATGTGGGGTCATGATCGCGTCCACACGGCGATCAGTAAAGCGAAAAACACCAGACACCATAGTTTGCTCAGCTTCATCAAAGACGCCGGTCTGCCGCCCTTCCTGGATGTAGCCTTTAAGTTCTTCCTCAGTGATGGCTGGCTCCCTGGTGATATCGATATTGAAAACCTTGATGCCCAGATTGGTTGAGGCACTCAGAAGCCTGGTGAGCGGGCGCATAACCCGCGACAAGCGCTTGATCATTGGGGAAAGCCTGGTTACGACATCTTCAGGCTTACTCACAGCGATGCGTTTGGGGATCAATTCACCAATGACAATTGAAAAATAAGTGATGACAATCACAACAAGAATCAGAGAGACAGTTTCAGCGAAAGGCGCCAACCAGGCGACTTGTTTGAATACCTCAGCCAGTGGTCGTGAAAGCTGAGCGCCTCCAATACCGCCAGCCAGGGTGTCGATCATCGTGATCATGATCTGAATCGCGGAGAGGTATTGCTGATCAGGGTCCTGTAGAAGCTCCATTGCAACCGAAGCGCCCTTTTGCCCGTCTTCAGCGCGAGCCACCAGGCGCGTCTTCTTCGAGGAAACCATGGCAATCTCATACATTGCGAAGAGAGCATTAAAAAGAAACAGGATAAAGATTGTGAGAATATTTACGTAAAAAGGCATTGTTAATTACTTTCTGCCTCAAGCAGGCTCTTAGCTGTAATTTTACCAGAGACAAGGCAGGTCTCAAACAGCATGGGATAGACGCCCGGGAGGTGTCGATTCCTGATGCACGCAGTCATCGGAACACCAGGCAGAGGGATGAGGTCGATATAAAAATTGGGTGATAAATACTGCAGGCATTGGAATTCTCAGGCAATAGCATTAAGTAATCAGGTCATCCGGCAGGAAATCAGCGCGATTGTGATAGACCATCAGGATGCGATCGTCAACGAAATCGAAGCGGCTGATGGCACAATTGTTATAGATTAGTCGATAATCCAGCTTACGATTATCGGGCTCCTCCGGAGAAATCCGGAGCATAACACGCAAAAGATAATTGCTGAAACCGCCGTGTGTCACAATCGCGACTCGATCATCAGAGCCAAGATGATGTTCCTTGATCCAATTTAACACGTTTTGAGCGCGCTTCAAAGGCAGGCTGTTGTCTTCCTTGCCCCCGGGCCACCAACCTTTGCTGTCGACAGGCTGCGCCAGGGAAAGATGAGGATAATGGGTCGAAAGAAATTCCTGATCAACGCCGTGCTCCCAACTGACCTCAACAGTGTCATTGATCACAGATTCAAGAAAAATGCCGCCTACTTCATGCGCGTCAGTCAATCCCACCAGAGCTAAGTTGAGCCTTTTCGCAATGATGCTGCCAGTCTGAATGGCGCGCTTCATCAGGCTGCAGTAAATGTGGGTAAGCCTAAAGCCGCGCCTGTTTTGCGGGTCGCGCCAGAAATCTTCTTCTCCGGGCTTGGAGATCGCGAGAAAATCAGCAAGCAGCTCCGCCTGGCGCACCCCCTTTTGAGTCAGGGTTGGGTCAGAGGAGAGGGAAGCGGCAGAACCATCCTGCGTTTCCCAGCGGGCGTTGTTAGTGGACTGTCCGTGACGGATGAGATATAGCTGCATGATGTTCCTGAGCGATATTATACACTGTCGCTTTTGGATAAGAAAATGGAATTATGCAAGAGGTTTTAGCTGGTCTGGACGCAGTGAAGGATCTTGCTTTTTTCATCTTAAGATTCTTCGCAAAAGAGTCCTGGAATGATAATTTGTTTGTCATCCTGAACGTAGTGAAGGATCTTAACCTGTTTGCCCCTAAGATTCTTCGCAAAAGAGGATCAGAATGACAGATAACGGCTCAGTGTGGGAGGATTCCTGATCAGCGCGATAACGCGTTTGTCATCCTGAACGCAGTGAAGTATCTTGCATTGTTTACCATTAAGATTCTTCGCAAAAGAGGCTCAGAATGACAGATTCCGGCTCAGAATGACAGGATGCCACTCAGTGCCACGGAGTTTGTTATCCTGAACGCAGTGAAGGATCTTGTTTTTTTCGTATTAAGATTCTTCGCAAAAGAGGCTCAGAATGATAGGGTCTGTGGGTTTGTCATCCTGAGGAACGAAGGATCTTGCTTTTTTCATATTGAGATTCTTCGCAAAAGAAGCTCAGAATGACAGGGTCTGTGGGCTTGTCATCCTGAACGCAGTGAAGGATCTTGCTTTTTTCATATTAAGATTCTTCGTAAAAGAAGCTCAGAATGACAGACACTGCGCAAAATGACAAGGTGTTGGCACAGAATTGCTACGCACCTTAGGATCCACCTCAGAATGTGGTTTTAATTTTTTATTCGCTAATTATTCCATACTCATCTGCCAGATCATTCCAATCAGGATTCATCGTCGCAATCAATGCATCTTTCTTGCTACGCACCCAGCCCTTGATTTCCTTTTCTCTTGCGATCGCAGCATTGATGTCAGTGTTCGATTCAAAAAATACCAACTTCTTTAAATTGTAACGACTGGTAAAACCACGAACTTTCTTTTCTCTATGCTCATAAATTCTTCGGGCAAGATCATTCGTGACTCCCGTGTACAAGACTTTGTTATTCCAGTTAGTAACTATGTAAACATAGTAAGTCTTCATCAACAGTTCTTTTCCTCGTTGTGTTTTTTGCTCTTAGTTATTTTACTTGCCATATTGAGAATTTCAGGTTTTTCTCTATCAAAGACAAAAGGCTCTTTACCCCTAAAGCGTTTTAGGCAATCAATTCCCTAAAGAGTCAAATTGGCTGTAATCCTTAAGAAAATGTTAGTCATCCTGAACGCAGTGAAGGATCTTGCTTTTTTCATGTTAAGACTCTTCGCAAAAGAAGCTCAGAATTACAGAATCCAACTTAGAATGACAGGATGCCGCTCAGTGCCACAGAGGGTTAGTCATCCTGAGCTTGCGAAGGATCTGAAATTCAGTGCCTAGATTCTTCGCAAAAGAGGCTCAGAATGACAGGGTCTGTGGGCTTGTCATCCTGAGGAACGAAGGATCTTGCACTGTTTACCCTTAAGATTCTTCGCAAAAGAAGCTCAGAATGACAGGATGCGGGCTCAGAATAACAGCAGGCGTTGGCATAGCATGCCCAACCTGTCATCCAATCTGCCCGACCCCCTCCTCGGAGGGGGAATTAAAGGGGGTGGGGCTGGTCATCCTGACCCTGCGAAGGATCCAGATGTCAGTGCTTAGATTCTTCGCAAAAGAGGCTCAGAATGACAAGGTGGCTGCTCAGTGGAGCAGGGTTTTGTTATCCTGAACGCAGTGAAGGATCTTACTTTTCATCTTAAGATTCTTCGCAAAAGAGGCTCAGAATGACAGGGTCTGTGGGCTTGTCATCCTGAACGCAGTGAAGGATCTTGCTTTTTTTATCTTAAGATTCTTCGCAAAAGAGGCTCAGAATGACAGGGGCTGTGGGCTTGTCATCCTGAACGCAGTGAAGGATCTTGTTTTTTTCATATTAATATTCTTCGCAAAAGAGGCTCAGAATGACAGGGGCTCTAGGCTTGTCATCCTGAGGAACGAAGGATCTTGCACTGTTTACCCTTAAGATTCTTCGCAAAAGAGGCTTAGAATGACGGGATGCGGGTTCAGAATGACAGGATGCCCGCACATAATGACAGGTTTCCCGCTCATAATGACAGACCCTGCGCGGGATGATATAATCTCATACCGAAATTAATTGAATAATTGAGAAAAACTATGTTAGATAAACTTGAAGCAATCCTCGACCGTTTTGCAGAGCTTGACCGCCGCCTGGCGGAAGCCGGCACGGACTTTCAGCTTGTGGCGGAGCTTTCGAAAGAACGCTCCGACCTTGAGCCGATTGTTAACCTTGCCCGTGAGTACAAGGAAAACCATGCAAAAATCGAAGAAACTGAAGAATTGACAAGCATCGCAGAAGGCGAACTGCTCGAGATGGCACACCTTGAGTTAGACCAACTCAAAAACCGCCAGCAAGAGCTGGAAACTGAACTCAAAAGCATGCTGATCCCCAAAGACCCGCGCGATAACCGCAACGTCATCATTGAAATTCGTGCCGGCACTGGTGGCGACGAGGCTGGGCTGTTTGTATCCGATTTGCTGCGCATGTACCTGAAGTACGCCGACATTCATCACTACAAAACTGAGATCATCTCCTCGAACGAAACAGGCATCGGCGGCTACAAGGAAGTCACCTTTTCCATCAAAGGGCGCGGAGCCTATTCGCGCTTCAAGTTTGAATCCGGTGTGCATCGCGTGCAGCGCGTGCCCGAAACCGAATCACAGGGGCGTATTCACACGTCCACTGTCACAGTGGCAGTTTTGGCAGAAGTCGACGATGTTGAAATCGACATCCCCGATTCCGATATCGAAATTGATGTTTATAAATCGGCTGGAGCTGGCGGGCAAAACGTGCAGAAGAATATGACTGCCGTCCGCATCCACCACAAGCCGACTGGCATCATCGTGGCTTGCCAGGACGAACGTTCGCAATTGCAGAACCGTCTGCGCGCGATGAGCGTCCTCAAGGCGCGTTTATACGAGATGGAGCAGGAAAAGCGGCAAAACGAACTTGATGCCACCCGGCGTTCGCAGATTGGCAGCGGTGAACGCTCAGAGAAGATCCGCACCTACAACTACCCACAATCCCGTGTGACTGATCACCGCATCAATGTCTCTTCCTATAACATTGCTGGCGTGATGGAAGGCTACGAACTGGACACTTTCATTGAGGAGCTGCAGAACGCCGAAGAAGCCGAACGCCTGGCAAATTTCGAAACCAATGACTGAAACCAGCCTGCCCTCTGCAATTAATTGCATTGAGCAGCCCTACCAGGTGGCGCTGATATTGCTGGCGCATGTGCTGCAGAAACCCAAAACCTGGGTCCTGGCTCATCCCGAAACGCACCTCAACCCTGACCAAAAAGCGCATTTAGAGCGCTTAGTCAGGCGCCTGCAAGCAGGCGAGCCCCTGCCTTACCTGACAGGAAAGCAGGCATTTTTTGGGCTGGATTTTGCCGTCAGCCCGGCAGTGCTGGTCCCCAGACCGGAGACTGAACTGCTGGTTGAGCAAGCCCTTAGCTGGCTGGATGCACACCCCGAGGCTAAAACAGTGCTGGACGTGGGCACTGGCTCAGGCTGCATCGCGATAACATTGGCTACGCGCAAACCGTGGCTGAGAATAACCGCGTCCGACCTCTCTCCTGAGGCGCTCGAAATCGCCAGGCAGAACGCTGAAACGCTCCAGGTTAAAGACCAGATCATTTTTGAGCAGTCAGACCTGTTACCCCCCGGGGATCAATCTTTTGAGCTCGTCTGCGCCAACCTGCCCTACATTCCAAGCGCGAAACTCGAGCAAGTCAACACGCTTGGTTTCGAGCCAACCCTGGCGCTTGACGGCGGCGAAGACGGTCTGAGCCTGATCCGCCGGCTGCTTGAACAGCTTCCCCCCAGGCTGAACCGCCCGGGTTTGGTCTTGCTTGAAACCGAAGCCACCCTCGGCGCGCAAACGCTCGCCCTGGCAAAAAAGGCTTTTCCGCAAGCGGACCTCCGCCTGCTGCAGGACCTGGCTGGATTAGACCGCCTGGTGAGGGTCGAGAGCCTATGAAAACGCGCCTTATTGCAGCCACCCACCCGCATGCCATCGCTCTTGCCTGCGAAGTTGTTCGTGCTGGCGGGATGATCGCCTTCCCCACCGACACGCTTTACGGCTTGGCTTGCGATCCCCGGCTGCCATCCGCCCTGCAGAAAGTTTATGCTGCCAAGGGACGCTCCATGACCAAAGCGATCCCGGTGTTGATCAGTCACCCTGATCAGTTAGTTGGTCTGGTTTCGGGTTTACCTGAGCAGGCTGGCAGACTGATGGAACAGTGGTGGCCAGGCGCGCTCACACTGGTGCTGCCTAAACATCCCGGATTACCCAAGGATCTGACGCCTTACCCCGGTCTGGCGGTACGCATGCCAGACCATCCGGTGGCACTCTCCTTGCTCGATCATACCGGTCCGCTGGCGGTCACCAGCGCTAATCTTTCCGACCGTGAAAATCCAAGAGATGCCGAGGGCGTACTGGCACAGCTGGACGGAATGGTTGATCTGATTTTGGATGGCGGTGAACTCACAGGCGGGCAGGCTTCGACGATTGTAGACTGCCTGGGCAAAGAACCAAAACTACTTCGCGAAGGTCCAATCCCATTCAGCGAGATCCTGGAAAGGTGGTACACCAAATGACCCGACTGACAAATTCTTGGCTGGATTTTGTGCTTGATCCTGAGGCTGGCACTTTTTTCCTCGAGAGCCTGCGCTTCGAGGGGGCAGGCCTGAAGAATACACGCTACAACCTGAGTTTCAGCGGCAGTGCAGAGCATCCAACCGTAAAACTTGAATCCATCAGCCAGGAGCAGCGGGATGACCCCCGGCAGGGACTATTGCAAATTGTTTCCGCCCTCTACCGGGCAGAATCAGTCGACCTGGAATGGTTGGTGGAATTTGCCTTGCCAGCCGATCAACCCTTGCTCCTTCAGCGCATGGAAATCCGCAATCACTCAGAGCAGGTTTTCCACCCCGACAAAATGACCTTCGGCGCCTTGCGGGCGGGCGAGCTGCATTTTTCGGAGGAACGACCCGAAAAGACGGCTTTTTTCAGCAATGGCTGGCAAAGCTGGTCGCCCGCCAACACCTGGCAATATGGCGAAAAACAAACCCGCAGCTGGCTGAAGGGTCTTTCAACTCCAATGCTCTATGACGCCGGAACGCCGGTCACGCGCAAAGACTCGCAGTTCTCATCCGATATGTTTGGCGCGATCCTTGATCACGAAGCAAAGGTTGGCCTGATCTGCGGATTCTTGTCCCAAAAAGAGCAGTTTGGGTCGCTACTTTCCACTCTGCATCCCGAGCCAGACCTGCGGGTTTGGGCGAACGCGGATCAGATCGAGCTGCGGGGAGGGGCGAGCCTTGGCAGCGATTGGTTGGCGTGGCAATTCATTGACAGCACGGATCCTGAACCCTTTAAAGTCTTTTTTGAAGCAGTCGCCCGGGAAAATGAAGTCAGGAAGCGCATCGAAACCCCGCTTGGTTGGTGCAGCTGGTACTACTATTTCCAAAACATCACACCCGCAGAGCTCAGGAGTAATCTCGATGCTGTAAACCAATTGAAGCCTCGTCTTCCCTTGAAGTTTTTTCAGATTGATGATGGCTTTGAGCAGGATGTGGGCAGCTGGTTTGAGTTTAATCCCAATTTTCCGGACGGAGTGGCTGGTCTTGCTGAAGATATTCGCGCGCAAAATCTGACGCCCGGGATCTGGCTGGCTCCATTCATTCTGCAGCCGCGGTCAAAGTTGATCCGCAGGCATCCAAACTGGCTGCTACGTAAAGAAAATGGCCTTCCCGTTAACAGTGGCTTCGTCTGGGGCGGTCTGGGACGGGCGCTTGACCTGACTCATCCGGATGCGATTGGCTATGTCCGTGACGTCATCCGAACAGCAGTGCAAGATTGGGGGTTTCCCTACCTAAAACTGGACTTTCTCTATGCGGCCGCCTTGCCAGGCTCGCATTATGACCCCACCAAAACCCGCGCGCAGATCCTGCGCCATGCTCTGGAATTAATCCGCGAAGAAGCGGGCACAGACGTAGTCCTGCTGGGCTGTGGCTGCCCGATTGGACCGGGAATTGGTATTTTCGACATGATGCGCGTCAGCGCGGACGTCAGCCCGGAGTGGGAGCCCAATGCCTTCGGCATCAAAAAACCTGTCCGCAATGAGCCTAACATGCCCTGCGCCCGCAATGCCATCCAGAACATCATCACGCGCGCGCCGATGGACCCGCATTGGTGGGTAAACGATCCGGACTGCCTGCTGGTGCGGGCGGATTCAAAGCTGACCCTGCCCGAAGTGCAGTCCCTGGCGAGCGCCATCAGCCTGAGCGGTGGAGCAGTTTTGCTCTCGGACGACATGAGCCAACTCGGCGAGGACCGACTGAAGCTTGCCCAAAGTTTGCTGCCGGTAATGCCGCCAAACCCGCAAATTCCTGACCTTTTTGAAAAGTCCATGCCCGCAAAAATGCGCCAGGTGCTGCAAACCCCGGCTGGCAAGCGGCAGGCGATTGCGCTTTTCAACTGGTCAGACGAGCCGCAAGATTTGGCACTGGAGATGAACGCGTTTGGGCTTGGTGGGCAATCCTGGCTGATGCGCGAGTTTTGGACAGGCGAATGGGCTAACGTGGATTCGGACTATGTTTTCCGCGCGGTGCCTGCCCATGGGGTGCGGCTGGCAACCCTCAGCTCGCTGCAAAAGATTGCCTACCTGGGAAGTGATCTGCACGTCTCGCAGGGGATTGAACTGCAATCATGGAAGGTAAGGGGCTCGACCCTTACTTTTAAGCTGGACCTGGGGCGGGAAGCAGAAGGCAGGGTCTATCTTTACTGCTCCTCCGTTCCTTCCGCAGTCAGCATTGGCAAAGATGAGGTTTATTGGATCCAGGAAACTGAGAAAGTAATCAGCATAGCGGTAAACCTGGCACATCCGGCGATGGTTAAGGTCTCTTTTTAACTGTTCTGTCTTTTGCCCAATCGGGTTTTTAAAGTGAGAACATTCGCAATGTCAGGTACAAAAGAGGTACCTGACCTACGGCTACGATTTCGGTTAGCAAAGTCAGGTACAAAAGAGGTACCTGACCTATGGTTTATTGTCCGTCATGATCCACCGCAAGGTATTTATATGTCATCGCGGGGGACGCAAGCGACCGTGGCGATCATTTGTTGAAACGCTGATTTATTGCGAAAAAATTGTAGGGTGGGTTGGCGTCAAGGTATCTTGCCCTACCTCAACATTGAAATAGCCAACCCACCACAAACAATGACGATTTCAAGAGCTCGGAAGGGGTGAAAATTTTTCTGTCATCCCAAGCAGCGTTGTCGGAGTGAGCAACCCTCGCAGCTGCGCTGTGAGGGCAGGCAGAGGCTCATTCCGACCTATGAAGACCTACGAAGAACACTTTATCAGGTCAAATATCGCATCCTTTTCGAGCACAATGATCAGACCTATGGCTGATTGTCCGACATAACCCACCTTCTGGCTTTCCCGTCTGTTTCACAGCGCATACAGGTCGCCCACCCCCTCCCGGGAGGGGGAACCAAAGGGGGTGGGTCTTGAACCATCATCGCGGGGGACGCAAGCGACCGTGGCAATCTGTCGTTTTTTCGACAAATCGAATTGTCGGGTCCAGAAACGCGAACTCTTCAAGCATGACGGCGCGTCCCAGGATGAAATCATTTGTGGGTGGGTTGGCGTCAGGGAATCTTGCCCTACCTCAACATTGATATAGTCAACCCACCGGATAGTAGCCTTGTGTGCGTTAATGGTGGGTAGGCTTTCACCAGCTTATCTATTGCAAACGCTCTTCTACGCCAACCCACCCTACCAGCATTGTCCATCATCGCAATCTTGCAGGTTAGCAATGTCAGGTACAAATGAGGTATCTGACCTGCGGTTAATTGTCTGTCATGATCCACCCCAGGGTATTTATCTGTCATCGCGAGGGAGCGCCAGCGACCGTGGCGATCTCATTTTGTTGAACCGTTTGTCGGAGTGAGCAAATATGCTCATTCCGACCTCCGATTAAGAAAACAACCGCCCTGCAAGAGGGCGGTTGTGATATTTACAAAACTGGTTATTTCTTTTCTTCAGGTGCTGCTAAATTCGCCTCATCCGTGGCTGGGTATGCCATATCCCTGTGATTGTGCTTGCTTGGGCGATTGGCAGAGCGCTTGCGCAGAGCCTTCACCAGGAAGTAGATACCGAAACCCAGCGGGATCAGGAAGGGCAGGCAGGTGATGCCGAAACGGATCAGGAAATCCACCAGGTTCTGGAAACTGCGAACCAATTTCACCAGCGACTCACGCACCACGCCCTGAGGTTTCCATCCGCCGATTTCAATCGGCTGCAGGGAGGCCTCAGCCACAAGCGTAATAGCAATTGAGGAAAGGGCAGCTGATTCTTTCAGGTAATTGATGTGCCCCTGCAGCACTTCGATTTGCCCGCGGATATTGGTCAGCTCGCGAAAAACCTCCATAGTGTTTGCAAGATCAGTGGTGTTTTCCATCAGTTCCATCAGCTGTGTTTCAGCGGCTTTCAGGTTGCGCAGACGCGACTCGGAATCGACGAAATCTGAGGTTACATCCTGCCCGGACTGGCTTTCGGATATGACTCCCTCGGTTCCATTGGCACTCATGGCGCGTATTTCAGCCAGGGTCGATTCGAGTTTATCCGCAGGAACCCTGATGGTAATAGTGGCTTTGTCGTAGGAACGACCACTGGAATAGTCCTTATCTTTCCAGGTGTAGGAATTGACCACGAAGCCACCCAGGCGGCTTGCCATTTCAGAAATTTCTTTCATGGAATCGTTCGGCTTGGCGACAGAGACAGTGATCTCAGCAGTCTTCAACACCACTCTCTCCACCTGGGCTTGCTGCCCGGCAGCATCATAAGCGGTTCCACCTTCATCTTTGTTCCAAACCTCTTCTTCAACCGGCGCATAGCCTGGCATGGCAGCAGGAGCTTCCACTTCTTCACTGAGTATGCCCCTTGAGGCGGAACTGCATGCAGATACCATCAACATCGAAATCAAAGCCAATAGCAAAATTTTCTTCTTCATTTTGTCTCCTTTTGTTTTCTCTTCCAGCCTATAGACGAAAAATAGCTGAATTTGTTCCTGCAAGAGCTCAAATGCCCTGGCTGAGCCGCGTGGCATGCCTGGAAGGTATTCCCAGTTCAAGGATGCGCTTTTGGACGGATTCCACGTCATACGCCAGGCGCTTGAAAAGCCAGGTGTCATCCTGATCATCCCAAATGACATATGCCGCCTTCGGATTGCGATCGCGTGGCTGACCTACCGAGCCCGGGTTGAGAATGAAACGTTTGTCAGATCGCCAACGGTCGGCATTTTGGGGGGTCAGGATAGTTGGGCGACTATGGGGATTTTGGACAAAAATTGAGGGAATATGAGAATGACCCACCAGGCAAATTTGGGTAAGGAAAGCCGAGAAGTTTTCATTGGCGATGCGCCCGCTGACAATGTATTCCCAAATCGGTTCACGCGGGCTGCCGTGCGCGAAGGTGATCTCACCCTCTTCGATCACGATATCAAGCAGCTCCAAAAAATCGCGTGATTCCTGGCTGAGCAGTTCAGATTGAATCGTGACTGCCCTGGCAGCCTGATCATTAAAGGCTTGCAGATCGATATAACCCATCAGGGCAGCATCATGATTGCCCATGATGCAGCGCAAGCCAGGCTGCTGGCGCAACAGAGCAATGCATTCGTTCGGGTCCGGTCCATACCCCACCACATCGCCCAGGCACCAGACCTGATCGTAGCTGCCGGCATCAGAAAGGACGGCTTCAAAGGCGGTCAGGTTGGCATGAATATCAGAAACAATGAGTGTTCGCACCTTGTTATGGAATGCTAAACGTGAAGCTCCACTCCCCTCCTTCGATGTTCACCAGTGAGCTGGTGCCAAGCAGGACGATCCAGGAATTACCTGGTTTGAGCAGGAATGGGTTGCCAACCCCATCAAAAAACTGGATCGGCTTAGTGGAACTTGGGGCTTTCCAGGTGATCTCATAAGCTTTGCCATCGCGAAAAACCGTGGCAGGCAGACCGTTGGTGTTGCCAATCAGGTCAATGCTGTGCAGCGTGGTCTTATATTCTGTGTAAGGAACATTGATGACGATCAGGTTGGAGAACGCAAGTTGTTCGCCAGTGTTCTGATCAATCGAAGGTCCGTAAACGTTGCTGGTGGTTTCGTCCATCGCAAAACGGAGGTATTTCCCGCTGGTTTCATCGTAGACAAACTCGCTCCCCTCACCCGCCCCAAAAGTGATCCAGGCACTGGCACCGGCTGCGCCACCTTCCGGAGGGGATGCGCTGAAAGCCATACCGCTCAGATCCGGGTTGTCGAGCCCATAACCCTGGTTGATAAAGTATTGTGAGAGCGCGGATGAATCGCCAAAAACGCTGTAAACCACGTTACGACCATCGTCGCAGACGCCAGGGCAGAGATATTTATCCAGGAAGTAGCGGCCTGGGATGTAGTTATAGAGATAGGGTAAAACGTCGTTGCCATCTCCGCCAGTGGAACCAACCACAGCCTGGTAGAGGCTGCCAAGATGACCATCAACCCGGCGGATCGAGCGTACAGGACCAATCCGGTCGCTGTCCTGCCCGTAGTAGAGCGCGGCAAAACGGTTGGCTCCCCAACCGATGTAATATTCAAAAATCAGATCAGCGGAGGAAAGACCCGACTGTGGTTGATAGTTGATCTGGTGGTTGGAAATTTTCATGATGACCGGGCGGCGATTGAGCAGCTCGGGGTCTTCCACCTCCAGACCCGTCAGGGGGTTGACGCCCTCGGGGTAAAAATCTGGACCAACCGGCACAGCCGGAGTTGAAGTGGGCTCAGGCAGTGAAGTTTCAGTGTGGGCAGGGGTTGGCGTATCGCTGGGGAGAACTTCGACGGTGGGGTTGGTCGAGAAAACTGCGGTCACCGTACCCGCGATTGCGGTCCTTTCCTCGTCCGTCAATGTACGGGCAGCTGGGGCAGCACAAGCACTCACCAACAATGTTACCGTGAGTAAAACCAGCAAGATTCCAAGTGTTTTCTTCATATCTTCCATCCTTGAACACAAGAATTGTACCTTAAACTCAACTCAGGTCATGACAGGCATAACGACGTATTGCCTCACAAATAATCTAACTATCAGAATATACATTGCCTCAAAATAGATCATACTATTGCGGTATGAGGAGTATCGCAAAGAAAGACTATGATGAGCAAAAAGAGTAAAGCAGAAGTTATT
>Ga0228536_1000354_pt1 | contig 96263 bp, 101 predicted proteins | sample SJ1Smetagenome_FD_168611 | JGI IMG/M metagenome (GOLD analysis project Ga0228536, IMG submission 168611) | Enriched culture of PCE-dechlorinating microbial communities from Ithaca, New York, USA - SJ1.S | ecosystem: Engineered > Modeled > Simulated communities (microbial... > Unclassified...
GCAGCGCTACCTGGTTCATTACATAGGGCTTAAACACGGGGTGGGCTTGTTTTCTTCTCATTCCTTTATTGAATCATTGCTTTTTAAAAATGTAAAGGGGCTGTCCTCTACTTTTTGGACAGCCCCTATTTATTTATGCTTATTCAGCGGGTGGTGGTGATGGTGTGAATGCTGGAGCAGCACCTGTGCCTGACCAACTGAACACCCTCTGTTCACTGCGAGTGCCAAATGGCTCCCAGATTGGGCTGCCGTCCGCGGCTGTCCCGGCTTGCCTGACCACAACAACATCCCAGCGAATAATTTGTGGTTGTGTGGTGGTGGGGCGAAATGCTGCAGGAACTATGTATTTTGTATCTCGGACATACTCCACCACTTTTCGGCCTGATCCCTCAGTCAGGTTTTCAATGGTGACAGCGTAGGATTCGCTCTCACGCAGTGTTCCTACGGCTGCCCATTGCAATGTCACTGATGTGTTGCTGGCATTGAACACCGTCCCGTTGACCGGAAGAAGCAGATTGGCAGCAGGGTAAGGCGGGGGCAGCGTGGCTGTGGGGGTGGGGCCGGCTGTGGGCAGGCGCTTGCACAACGGGATCATTAAAATTTGCCCCTGATACACAATGTCACTGGAAAGGCCGTTATATTCTTTAATGGTATCCATGCTGACATTGAAACTGCGTGCGATACCGCTCATGGTATCATTTTCACCGACTGTGTAACTATATTTTTCACAGGCAGCTTCGGTGGCTTCAGCGCCGCTAAGAGTGGAAGTGGGCTGCGGCGATGCAGTGGGTGTGGGTTGAGGAATGAGGAGTTTCTGCCCGATATACAGGGTGCCGCAATCAGCGGGGAGATTGTTTAGCTGCACGATGCTCAAAACCGACACTTTGAAAATGGCGGCAATTGTACTGCAATATTCATTTTCTTTGATTGTGTATTCAATGGGAGGCAACGGAGTGAAGGTCGGCAGCGGTGTGAATGTCGGTTCAATGGTGGGTGTTGCGGTAAGTGTGGGTGTGAATGTGATGGTTGGCGTCTGAGTGGGTTCGGCAACTCTGCCAGTGCTTCTTAATAAAAGGAACACAATGCCGGCGCCTATCAAAAGAATAATCACCATCAATCCCATGGCTATGGGAAGATTGAGAGTGATTTCGGGCATTTTGGCAGCACGGATGTTTTTTGCAGGACCGGCAGCATCAAAAGAAGAGAATGTTCTTCCGCAAACCTGGCAGCGCGTGGCGTTGTCGCTTAAACGCGAGCCACAAGTCGGGCATACACGGGGTGTTTGTTGTTTTGTGTCTGGGCTCATAATTATATGGTGTATTCCTCAAGATTAACAAAAGGAGATTATACCATAGCAATTTTTCAGGCTTTTCTTTGAAATTACCTTGTGTTATGCTGTGGTTTATGAATACGCTTAGTTTATATCTTCATATTCCATTTTGTGCAAGACGTTGTACGTATTGCGATTTTAACACAACTGGCGGGAAACAGGCTTTGATCCCGAATTATCTGGAAGCCCTGCTTGGTGAAATGGAATGGTATGCGAAAATAATCCATCCAAATGAAGTGGTGAAAAGTATTTATTTTGGCGGAGGTACGCCTTCTCTACTTGAACCCGCTCAGATAGGCCGAATACTATCTACTGTTCAGAAATATTATTATCTCTCAGATCATCTCGAGATCACTCTCGAGGCAAATCCGGGTACCGTATCCCAAGATTATTTTAAATCCATTCACCAGTTGGGGGTCAACCGTTTGAGCCTGGGGGTGCAATCTGCCGATGACGCAGAATTGAAGATGTTGGGTAGATTGCACAACTGGGAAGATGTAATCCATTGTGTGAATTGGGCGCGTAATTCAAATTTTGAGAATATCAGCCTGGATTTGATTTATGGTTTGCCTGAACAAACACTGGCAAATTGGGTAACCACCCTTGAAAAAGTTTTAAGTTTATTCCCGCAACATTTATCATTGTATTCGCTGACACTTGAGCCTGGCACTGTTTTATCCCGCAGGGTGGCTGCCGGAGTTATTCGGAAGGCGGATGATGATCTGGCGGCAGATATGCTGGAAAATGCGATGTGCTGCCTCAAGAATGCAGGATATGTGCAGTATGAGATTTCAAACTGGGCTTTGGCGCACAATGATAGACGATTTGAGAGTGTTCATAACAAACAGTACTGGAAAAATCTTCCATACATTGGATTCGGCGCAGGTGCGCATAGTTGTTACCGTAACTACCGTTTCTCAAATGTGCGAAGAATTCAGGCTTATATCAATCGTTTAAATCAAATTAGCGAAAACTCTTTGTTTTCACCGTCAGTTGCTGAGAAAAAATTGATGTCGATTGAAGAACAAATGCGCGATACTATGCTTCTGGGTTTACGGTTGACTGATGAAGGCGTTTCATTAAAAAAGTTCAAACAACGCTTTGGGAAGGCGGCTGAAGATGTTTTTAGAGTAGAAATTGAAAAACTGGAAAACGCAAACCTGATTGAAAAATCTGACTCATTCATTCGTCTTACAAAAAGGGGGAGAATGGTTGGCAACCAGGCTTTTGTGTACTTTGTGGGAGATTGACTATTTAACCGTAATGGGGGTACCGAAGCCTACTTTTTCCCAGTCGTCAGCTTTGGCAATGGGGTATGTCCAACGGAAAAGCCATTTTGCTTCTTCATTGCGCATATTGACGCAACCGTGGCTCATGGGGGTGCCGAAATTATTATGCCAGTAAGTGCCGTGTGTGGCTACCCCTCCTTCACTGACAAAGAAGCAAACCCAGGGGACGCCGGGAATTTCATAAGCATTGATATCAGAGGTGAGATTGCCGTCTCCCATGTGTTTCGAGGGCATTTTTGAGTATATGTTATAAGTACCGGTTGGTGTGTTCCAGGGTAATTGACCAATGGGTTTGAAGTTGAGTCCTGAAGAGATTTTGGTCTTCATCACAACCGTATTTCCTTCAAAGGCGGTCAATGTTTGCTGCGCCAGCGACACTTCAATACGCTTCATTTCATATGGAACATCAGGGTGAATGGGTTCAAATTCTTCGGGACCAATCATGTGCAAGTGTTCAGCAGGGACATGATAATCAATGTCAATCAATTCATCGATTAATTTGTACCAGGGTTTGCCGTCAGGGCCTTCTTCCACGTCAACCACCCAGTGGTTTGATCCGTAATACAGGCGGTACACGGGTTCCCACCCATAAAATGATGTGTAGCGCATGGTCTGGGTATAGGGGACGGTCACTTCCGCAATTTGGCCTTTTTCAGGAATCCAACTTGTTACAGGATTTAATTTGTAGTTAACCTTTTGGAGGTGAGCGCTGTGAATGTAACCGCGCCAAACCCGATACCACAGGGGGTTGTGTGTGGGACCTTTTTCGGATTGGACTTCATAATAAATGTTGACCAGTTCATCCCGATAGCGTTGATACAAAATTCTACTTTTATCATCAGGCTGGCTGTAAACACTAACCGAATCAGTGCCGATGCGTGCAATATCACCGGTATCAACCAATTCACCGGGTAATCGCATGGATCGGAATGCCATACTGGAGAGCCCCAGGGTTGACCATTTGAGGAAATTGCGTCTGGTAAAGTTATTTTTCATGCCATTATTATAATCGAAAATCAGACATAATTAGTCTTTTTTGGTGCTTCTATCCAAAGTATATGCATTGAGATTATTTATTGAGAACAAAGGAGCGGTGTCAATCGTTCATCCAATTTTTTAGCATAATCAAATAATTGCGCGCCGGTTTCATCAAACTCATTCGTGCGATATTCCAGGCGGATGTGGACTGTGGAATTGCAGCGGGTGAACGCCACATCTCCGGATGTGAAAAAATAATCCAGGATGGATACTGACGCGGACACAAACATACTGGAATCGCCAATTTCAGGCTCTGCGTGAGAATTGTTGCCAACCATCCCAACCAGTTGGCTAAATGCCTGGTCGGCTTCCTCTTTGGTGTTGTATTGAAAGATACTTACGCTGCCGACTTCTTTATGATCCAGTTCACGCATGAAAGTTTGGCGCAGTGCTTTAACCGCTGGAGGCAAAACGTTGAAACGACTGTCAATGGTGGTGGTTACCTCATTGGCGATAACGCCTTCAGGTAGGTCTCCGGCGATTGCCAGAGAAGATTCCACATCTTCTGCAACCACCGGTGAGGCTGCCTGCGCTTCTTCTGTGGCTGTGGGTTGTGCTTCGGCTGCCTGTTGCTGGCTGGCCGCTGCGGAAGCGGTCTGCTGCATCAACTCGGCGACCGCGGTTTGAACATTTACATCTGTTTTGGGAGTGGCTTTCACAGGGCTACAAGCTATCAGGGTGGCAATAAATCCAATGGAAGCCAATCGGAAGAGTCTGTTCAATTTTTTACTCCTGTTTTACGATGCACTTGATAAATTCCGATAATATTATAACTAAGATATAAAAATCCAAACACGATTTAAGGTAGATCTAATCAATGCCGAAATTATTTACGCTTAATTGCCCATCCTGTGGTGGAAATGTAAAAATCCAGGAAGGGACTACAAAATTTATTTGTGGATATTGTGGAAATGAACACATCCTTTCAGGCATTCCTGAGGAAAAGATTGAAAGCCTTTCCAATATCAGAGACATTATACCAATACCAGAAGGCGTTGAATTTCAAGATGAAATGCAATACTTGCGTATTGAGCGAAAATGGTTTTCCTGGAAATATATTCCCATGGCGTTTTTCTGTGTTGCCTGGGATGCATTTCTTATCTTCTGGTACACGATGGCGTTTACTTCACACGCGCCGTGGATTATGATTGTTTTTCCAATAGCACACCTGGCGGTTGGCATTGGTTTAACATACAGCACTCTGGCTGGATTTCTCAACAAAACCGTTCTTGAATTGACTCCTGAAATGTTGACAATCTGGCATGAACCTTTGCCCTGGATTGGGGTGGTGAGAATTCCGACACGAGAAATTAGACAACTCTACTGTACAGATACAGTTTCTAACAATGAAAATGGTTCAAGTATTCATTACAACCTGGTCATGGTAAATTCTGCAGGAAGGGCCAGAAAATTAATTACAGATCTCGAGTCGAAGGATGTGGCGATATTTATGGAACAGCAAATTGAAAAATGGTTAAATATTCCAGACCAATCAATTCCTGGGGAGTTATCCAGAAAATGATTGATTAAATAAAAAAAGAGCTTGAAAAGCTCTCTTTTTTTGTCGGGGCGAGAGGATTTGAACCTCCGACCTCTTGCACCCCATGCAAGCGCGCTAGCCGGTCTGCGCCACGCCCCGATTGACTGCGAGGCTTATTTTACCCCCGTTCGTGATGAATGTAAAGCAAAAATACGAACCAAATATTTAATTTTTAAGATTAACAATATTCAACAATAACATCTTTGTGAAAACTTTTTAATACTTCAACAATCTGATCAATCAGAAACCGACGAATGGAAATGTTTTTTGGCAACAGCGGATTCTGGTAGTAGGGGTTAATGGATTGGCCAACCAGGAAAAAAATGGCATCAGCGCTTAACATTTCATGCGCCAGCAGATGGGCGCCATCTTTGCTGCTTTGCAGTTTATCCAATTTGCCATCACTATTCTTGAGCAGTTCAAGGGTAACGGCGAGGGTGAGAACACCTTCGGTTACCAGGTTTACACCGGGTAATTCACCGATGGCAGGCACTTCGTCTGTGATGGAACTGATGATTGTTTTTACTTTTGTCCCGAGGTACTCGGCCACAATGTTGGCGGTTGTGCCGCCGCAAAGCGCTTTACGTCCGTTGAATTCCAGGAAGCGATTAACATATTCCCAATCATGACCGTTGTCCAGCGGAGGTCCGCTGAACACCATAAGTGATTTTCTTTCTCTGGCATAGACGCCGACAAAAGTTGCGTCGTCGCCGGCTTGATAATGGTAAAGACGGTAAGTCATGCCGACCACAGCGTTGACAATTGTGTGGGCTGCATAAACTTTATTATTTATAACTTCTTCTTCAACATAACGGGCAATATTTTCCCAGCCCCAGCCAAAGTTCATGGTTGTGCCCAGACCGGCATATAGGATGCCATCGCTGATCAATCCCAGGAAATCGCCCAGTTGAATGTTGCCCCGGCTAATGGTTATTTTTTTACCTGAAATTTTTGACTGCTCTGATTCAAGAGGATGGACAGCGTTGTTTCTAAAAAAGAGGGGAGGCGGATTGTCGAAGTTTATGATGGTGAACGCATCTTGGTTGGAATGGTCGATGGTTAAAATGGTGAAGGTCGCATAGGCAATGCGTCTCTCGCGGTCAACGGGGAGTGTGCGAATTACCGTATCAATGACATCTTTCAGTTCAGCCTGTTCGCGCAGCATGGTCATGATCATTTCAGTGGTCATGGTTGCCAGGATATTGGCCTTAATTCCACTACCCAATCCATCGGAGAGGACAATTATGGTGGCTGTAGGTGTTTTTAAAATCTTCACCTGATCGCCGCACATTTCTTCGCCGAATTTATTTAAGCTGCGCTGGTAAATATCAAGAAAGACGGGCACTTAAACCAAATCCTCTTTCAATAGTTTTAATAAACTAACTTTGGTTTCGGCGGTGGTTTCTCCCAACAGGCCTGCAATTTTTTGCGCCACTGCCATTTGTTTGTCAACCATGGCGTGAACCTTCATGAGCGTCTCACGTTTTAAGGCTGCCATCTCATTGCGCTGTTTCCATTCACGGGTCATGTCAACCATGATGCATGCCACCATGCCTTCTTCTTTGACTGGAAAAATCACTTTGCGTAGAAAAAGATCATAATCAGGATATTCTTTTTCGATACCAACCAGAGCTTCACCGGTTTCCCGCACCTTTTGGAAGTCAGACATGTCTCCCAGAATATCGGAAGCAGTTATATCAATCAACTGCTCTGGCGTTGATTGAAAGAGGTTGCAGAATGACGGATTGACCACTTTAATCTTTGATTCCGAGTCGACTACAACCAGCCCGTTGGGATCGTAATCCCATAACAATTCCCAGAGTGATTTCATGATACGCTTTCCCTTTGAACCAATGGGATAACTTCATTTATAAATTTTGACCGCGAATTTCTAATATTTACTTCGGTGATCAGATGATTGTCAATTTTCAAAACGATCCCTTTTGCACATGCGCCCAGACAAAAAGCACCTTTCAATTCAAGAGAATCGCTCAAATCCATTTCGGTGATTAATTGTTGGATTATTTTAATGACATCATACACACCAATTTGATGGCACGCCGAACCCATGCATATTAATAATGTTTTCTTGGCGTTCATGAAGAAGATCCTTTAATCATTAGTCTATTTAGCAGCAGCTTAGCAGTGAATTTCTGCAAAGCTGCTGCTAAAACTTATAAAAAATCAGGCGGTTACAGTTTCTGGTTCAGCGGTTTCTTTATCTTCAGTTTTGATTCTGTCCAGATATTCTTGTCTGAAGAAGCGCAAGGAACTAATGACAGGGTTCGGTGCGGCTTTTCCAAGTCCACACAGACTGGTGGTTTGCATCATGGTGCACAGATCTTCGAGAGTTTTTAGATCTTGCATGGTGGCATTGCCTTCAAGGAATTTATTCAATATGTTGTAAATCCGTAAGGTGCCGACGCGACAGGGGATGCATTTCCCGCATGATTCTTCCATGCTGAATTCCATGAAGTACTTGGCCATTTCAATCATGTTGGATGTATCATCAATTACGATGATACCACCTGACCCCATAATGGAACCTAATTTTGTGAGGTTTTCATAATCCACCGGGGTATCCAGGAATTGTTCGGGGATACATCCACCAGACGGGCCTCCGGTTTGAACAGCTTTGAATTTATGCCCGCCGGGAATGCCGCCACCGATATCAAAAATGATCTCGCGCAAGGTGATTCCCATGGGAACTTCAATTAGGCCGGTGTTGGCAATTTTTCCGGTGAGGGCGAATACTTTGGTGCCTTTGCTTTTCTCTGACCCGATGGAGGCAAACCATTCACCGCCCTGGTTGACGATGGAAGGGACATTGGCGAAGGTTTCAACATTGTTGATCAATGTTGGCTTGCCATCGATGCCGCTTTCAGCGGGATAGGGCGGACGGACGCGAGGAGTACCGCGTTCACCTTCAATGGAATTCATCAGGGCAGTTTCTTCACCACAAACGAATGCGCCGGCACCCAGGCGAAGGTCGATATTGAAGGAGAATCCCGCACCGACGATATCCTCTCCCAACAACCCGTTGCGTTCAGCCTGCCGAATGGCAACACGCAGGCGTTTTACTGCCAGGGGGTATTCAGCACGCACATAAATATATCCCTGTGAAGCGCCCACAGCATAAGCTGCAATGGTCATGCCTTCAATCACTGCATGCGGATCGCTTTCGAGGATGGAACGATCCATAAAAGCACCAGGATCACCTTCATCTGCATTGCAGATGATATATTTCATGGGGTTGTTTTGTTTCTTCACCAGTTCCCATTTTGTGGCAGTAGGGAAACCGCTTCCGCCTCGGCCGCGCAGGCCGCTGGCTTTGATCTCATCAATAATTTTTTCGGGAGTAAGGGCGGTTATGGCTTTGACCAGCCCGGTGTAACCACCATGGGCTATATAATCTTCGATTTTTTCAGGGTTGACCACACCGGAATGTTTCAGTGTAACTTTTCTCTGGCGGGTGAAGAAATGCTGAGTGGTGTCAATTAGAATTCGTTCAATCGGTTTGCCGCCCAGATGATCAATAATCTCGGCTGCATCTTCGATTGTGACATGTTTGTAAAGGAATCCATCGGGTTGAATGGAAACAATGGGACCAGCGGCGCACAAGCCCATGCAGCCAACCTGTTTCACCATAATTTCATTTTCAAGTCCGCGCAATTTAATTTCTTTTTCCAGGGCGGCAATAATGGCAGGACTGTTGGAAGAAACACAACCTGTTCCACCACAAACGTGAATGGTGTGTTTATAACTAGCGGCAATTGCTTGTTCTTTTTGCACAATTTCGGAGAGATTATCCTTGTTCATCGCTCAGCCACTCCTCAATTTTGGTTTCCATCTCTTCAACTTCCATTTTGCCCATGATCTGACCGTCCAGGATCATCACTGGGGCGAGACCGCAGGCGCCGACACAGCGAGCCGTCATGAATGAAAGTTTGTTGTCGCTGGTGGTTTGGTTGGGATCCAGCCCATATTTTTCTTTCATGTGCTCAATAATTTTGTCGTTACCTTTCACGAAACAGGCAGTGCCAGTGCAAAGAACCATGGTGTGTTCGCCAGATGGCTTGCTGCTGAAGCGGTTATAGAAAGTCGCGACACCAAATACTTTTGACAAGGGGACATGAAGTTCCTGGGCAACATAGGCCATTGCATCTTCATCGACATAGCCGAAGGAATCTTGAACGACGTGCAGGGTTTCAATTAAGGCGCGTTTGGAAAAATTGTGTTTTTGCATGGTGGCGCGGACCAGTTTCCAGCGGCGGTCGGTCAAGTCAACTTCAACGGGAGCGTGTTCACAGTTAATAGTCATAGTAATACCTCTAGTATTTGATTTATAAAAATCTCATGATAATCATGCGGAAAAGGTCGCTTTCTGTGATGATGCCGACCAAGTCCTGCCGACTGTTCATCACTGGAAGACAGTGAATTTTGTTTTCCAGCATTAGTCGAGCAGCCTCAATAATGTTTGCATCCTCCTGGACAGTCAGCGGTGAACTTGTCATGATGAAACAAATGGGGGTGTCCATCACCATCATATTCACTTCCTGACGACCCTGGCTTACTGCCATGGATGGTGAGGCGCTCAGCAAATCAGATAACGTAACAATACCGAGAAGCAGTCCGTCTTGAACAACCGGCAATGCGCGAACTCGTTTGACCGCCATCAAGCGCTGGGCTTCCAATAAATTTGCATTGGGGTCAATGGTGATTAAGTCGCGCGACATATAATCGCCAACTTTAATCTTGACCGGTAGTGACGGCACTTCTTCGATGATCATGCGAAAAACATCTGATGAAGTCAAAATCCCCGACATGTGTTTGTTGTCGTCCACCACAGGCAACGCCGTGATTTTGTTATCCAGAAGGAGCCTGGCTGCGGCGGCTATGTGGGCATTTGACTGGGTGGTTATTACTGCAACGGACATAATCTTTTCGAGCGGCAGATTACCAATCAGGCGATACTGGTCTGTCCATTCTTTCAAAATGCTGGTGGTATCGGCGCGTAGTAAATCGCGTTTGGTAACAATTCCCACCAATTCGTTGTTATTGACAACAGGTAAGGCGCGGATATTCATCTTATTGACCAGGCGCAGGGCGTCGTGTAAGCGCATGTGCTGGTCTCCAACGATCACTTCTTTTGTCATCCAATGGCTAACTAGTGCATGTTTCATTTTTTCCTCCAATTGATGATTGCAAGCTTAATATAAAACAAACGCAGGCTGTTTACATCAGCCTGCGCTTTAATTTGTACGTACAAAAAATATTGCAAAAAACACCGGATCATTCAACATTTTGGTTGATATATATCGATTTTTCAGAATTTTTGCTAATAATATTTTTACACAATACTACAATAACCTGACACTTGTGCAATGAAGTGATTAAAAAAGAACAGCCATTGCAAAGCTGTTCTAAAAACATGCTTCTTTTTTAGCTTTCCTGATGTTATTCTTTAAACCAATTCGTGAAGATCTCCTCTGCTGTCATCGCAGGTAAACGGTAAAAACCATACTCTACCACCTCCATGCTGTCTAACTTCCCCATCCATTCATTTAAGTTTTCACTGGTGATAACCGGGTAATCATACAATAAAGTGTTACCCCATTTTCCACCCAGTGCTTGCGAATTAAATTCCAATCCGGATAAATAAAACAATGCTGCATAAACACCTTCATAGTCCGTGCCACCAGGTTGGATGGTGGTAAAGCATTTAAAATTAGGATCAGCATCCAACCAATCTTTCCATGCACTCATATTATCTAACCGCGGACTGCACAGAAACAAGGGACGCTGCTCTGGTTCTTCCAGTTTCGCTATTGCCCAGAAAATTTCCATTTGTTTTTCATTAGACCAGATGGCTTTGATTTCAGGATTTGTTTTTACCATTTCGGCGATGATTTCTTGGGTGAGGCTCTCATTTTCGTAGCTGGCAGGCATGGAAGTGGCTTTAACATTTGGATAAGCTGCCAGCACCTCGTCTATGATTTCCTGAGTGAAGCCGTTTGCCCCGAAATTGAAGTAGACGAATTCGCCTTCCCCTCCCATTTCTTCCATCATCCACTCAAGGCTGGCTCGCGTTGAGAGGTATAAGGTGGAAAGGTTATAAATACCAGGCTGTTCTCCGCTGTCAGCGTTCAACATAAATATGGGAATAGATGCTGCTTTAGCATTCTGAATTTGTGGCCAAACTCCAAAAACATGCCACTGGTTGGAATAGGAAATGATGACATCCACATCTTTTTCTACCAACTCATCAATATCCTTTCCGCGTACACAATCCATTTTAGTCTCAGCGCATGCCTTCAATAACCCATCGACATTCTGTTTTTCTTCTGCCTCATAACCGAGAACAAATCCATCTGCCGATGGCAGGGAAAAACTTGTAACTGTTGGGGCAACAGGTTCAGTAGTTTCTGGTGTAGATTGTATGGTAATTGTGGGTTCAACTGATGGGGAAATCGCTTCAGTGGGCGCTGGAGAAGCAGGTGTGCCACTGCACCCCGTTGCCAGTATTGTCCAGGATATAAAAAGCACAATAGTCAGTGAAATTCTTTTCTTCATTGGGTGTCTCCTTGATGTTTTGATGGTTTCGTGTTAAAGAAAATCTACACCAAAAAATTATTTAAAAATTTCGATTTAAAACACCTGTTCCTGGAAATAAAGTTGGGTCATTAACCCAATTTTTGCATTTTTTGTGATTTGGAGACGCAGAATCCGGGAGTAATTTGATTCAATTTTGATCATTCCCATCACCGATGATCAGGTAGCCTTCCCGAATGGCATATAAGGCTGCCTGTGTGCGGCTTTCTAACTGTAATTTAGCCAGGATTCGACTGACGTGTGAATGGACTGTAGCTTTGCTGACAACCATTTTTGATGCGATTTCCTGGTTACTTAAACCCTGGGCAATGAAAGTGAGAACTTCTTTTTCTCGGTCGGTGAGCGGTTCGATTTCGCTTTTCTGGCTTTTAGGTTGAGCAAACTCATTCAGTAATTTACGGGCAATGGCTGGATGGACTGATGATTCGCCACGATAAACCTGATTGATTGAGCGGAGTAAATCATCGGGATCAGAATCTTTTAGAAGGTAACCGGATGCACCGGCTTGAATGGCTGTGAAAACTTTATCATCCGTAGAGAAACTGGTTAAGACCAGGATGCGAGCATTAACATGTTTGTCTCGAATCTGGCGTATGGCTTCAATGCCATCCATTTCAGGCATCACAAGATCCATAAGTACAACATCTGGAGATAGCTGTTCGTACTTTTGGACGGCTTCTTTGCCGTTGTTTCCTTCACCAATGATTTCAAACGCTTCATCAGTCTCAATGATGGCGCGAATACCTTTCCGAACCACAGGATGATCGTCAATCAGAAGAATTTTTATTTTTCCCATCAGGTATCTCCACGGTAACAATGGTTCCATTTCCACAGTCGCTTTCAATGCTAAGCGTCCCGGAAAGTTTATCTGCTCGTTCCTGCATTGTCTTCATGCCAAAGCCGCAGTTTTCGATATTTAATGGATCAAAGCCCTGCCCGTCATCCATCAGGACGATTCTTGATTTGTTCTCGTACCTGTAAGCCGAGATGACAATTTGAGTGGCGCGGGCATGTTTGATGATGTTATTAAGCGCTTCCTGCACGACGCGATAGATATGTTCTTCCTGGTCATGGGAGAAGGGTGTACTCAAATGCCAGTCAAATGTGACATTCAATCCACTGCGCTTTTCTATTGATTTTAATCGATGTTCGATGGCGCCTCGTAACCCAAGTTGATCCAACATGAGTGGGCGCAATTCAAAAATCAGCAACCTCATTTCGCCCAGAGAGTTGCGAAGCGATTCCTGGATATCAGCCAATTGCTTTTGGGCGGCGTCAACATTGCCGGAGAATAAATGCTTTTCCATTGCGCGAGCGTACAGGGTCATGGCGTAGAGCGATTGACTGATCGAATCGTGCAAGTCACGTGAAAGCCTGGTTCGTTCTTCGGATATGGCTGCCTGCTGCAGCCGTTTGTATTGACGGGCGAATTCAATGGCAAGCGCGGCTTGATTGGCCAGTGAACGAGCCGCTCGAATTGTGTTTTGATTGACATAGGAGCGATTATGGTAGATACCAATGGCTCCCAGTGGTTCCGCATCGCTGGTTAAAGGCAAAATATAGAGAGCAGTCTCCATATCCAACGGCAGTACGATTTGCTCTTCATAGTGCCATTTGTCTGCATTATCGAAATAATTGGGAATCAGGTCTTGGAAGACTTCTCCATTTTGATAAACCCGCTGCAATTGTCCAAGGTCATCCACCAGATGAATTGTGCATCCCAACGCATCGGTTAATTGAAGGGTTTCGGCGCCGATGCGTTCCAAAATTTCCTGAATGTCGGTTTTTTTCAGGACTGTGCGGCTGATTTGATTCAAGCTTAATGATTCCAACAGCTTCTGATTGGTGATTTCGTATAGACGTGAATTGTCTACAACCAGGGTAATGGAACGAATGATGGATAAAATTAATTTCTCATCGGTTTCTGAAAATTGTGGTTTAGATTCGATCCATGACAATAGAATGATCCCTAAAAATTTGTTCTGGTTGGTTAGGGGATAAACCTGGATGTAATTTGCTTTGAGTTCGGCCAGAAACGAGTTGGAGAATTGATTCTTTTTTTCTTCTGGTGAAATGAAAAATTGCCCGGGATTTTTTAGGTAATCAACCAAAAATGAATTGGTTTTTATTTCAAGGGAGGTTGACCAGACGGCGCGTTTTTCAGGTAGTGTGAATGTGCCCAGCAAAACTATTGGATCGAGAAATTCAGCAGTATCGTTTATTGCATAGACAATTAGTTGGTCTGCCTTGGAAGGTTCGAGAAGAGTCCAGGCCAGCTCTTTTACAGCCGGCAGCAGGTGGGGAATTTCTTCAGGCGTGTTTGCAAATACCATTATAAAAAATTCCTTTGATTACATCCGAAATACCAGGCGTACAAACGGTAAACATAGCATTAAACCTGGCAGAGTAATCCTTTTAGATATTCACCCTGGGGAAAGTTTAACGAGATGGGATGGTCGGGCGATTGGGAGAAGTGTTCCAGGATGCGGGCATCCACTTTTGCGTCCCAGGCTGCACTGGCTACAATTTTTTTGAATAACTCAGGCGAGATGCCTCCAGAGCAGGAGAAAGTGGCCAACAAACCGCCTGGATTAAGCAACTTGAAGGCCAGCAAATTAATATCTTTATAACCGCGAGCTGCCTTTTCAGCCTGAGCTGCTGTGGGCGCAAATTTGGGTGGGTCAAGAATGATCAGGTCAAATTTGCGAGCCTGGTCACGATAAAGACGCAGCAATTCAAACACATCGCCCTGCTGCCATTCGGCGCGTTCGGCGGGCAGGTGGTTGAGGGTGATGTTCTCCATTGCCAGGTTGATGGCATCGGCAGAACTATCAACCGATAGAACACGGCTGGCATTTCCGGCCAGGGCGCAGGCTGTGAAAGCGCCCGTGTAGCAAAAACAATTCAACGTATTCCGATCTGCGGCATAGGTTTGAACAATTTGCCGATTGCGGCGTTGATCCAGATAGAAGCCGGTTTTTTGCCCTGCTGAAAAATCGACATAGAATTGGAGCTCATTTTCCCGGATAACTTGACGCGGCGATGGAAATTCTCCACACAGCGGACCAACTCGATTGGGCAAACCTTCCAGATGGCGAACATCGGCATCTGATCGCTCAAAAATCCTGGTTATTCCCGTGATACGGGTGATGGTTTCAACGATTGTGTCTCGCCAGAACTCAGCCCCGGTGGTCAGGCATTGCAGTACCAACAAATCATCATACTTGTCAATTATGATGCCGGGCAAACTGTCTGATTCGGCGTGAACCAGCCGCACAGCATTGGTTTGATTGGAATTTAATATCGGGTTACGATAACCTATGGCGCGCGCCAGGCGGTTTTGAAAGAACTGCCCATCAATTTCTTCCCCTGTATCATAGGTCCACATACGTGCTATGATGCTTGAATTGGGCGAAAATGCGGCTTTTCCCAGGGGTTCTCCATCGGATGAAAGAACCAGGATTGTGCCGCCCGGAGATTGAGGCGGGGTAAATCTTTCCACAGCGCCGGAAAATATCCAGGGATGGCGTTGCAGGATGGATTTTTCTTTGCCCTTTTTCAGTTGAAGGAATGGCATAGATGTGACCAAAAAAGAACCAGAATTATTTATTTTCATGGGCGATTTTCTTTTTGAATCATTTGTAACAAATCCTGTTCACTCAGGATGGGAATATTCAGTTTTTGTGCTTTTTCCAGCTTGCTCCCGGCGTTCTCTCCAACTACTAAAAAAGTGGTGTTTTTGCTGACGCTGTCGGTGACTTTGCCGGCATTTTGCTGAATTAATTCTTTTGCCTCTTCGCGCGACAAGGTTGGTAATGTGCCGGTGATGACAAAGGTTTGGCCACTGAAGATGCCCGGTTGATTGGATATTTCATCAGACAAAGGATCAAGCGCAATTTTTACACCAGCCTCTTTCAATTTTTGAATTACTTGTTGATTGGCATCCTGGTTAAACCAGTCAACAATGGCGGTAGAGATGTTGGGACCAATTCCTTCGATGGCCAAGAGTTCATCTTGTGTGGTTGAGGCGAGTTTATCCATGCTTCTAAAATGGTTGGCAAGGTCGGCTGCCATCACTTCGCCCACACCGTGAATTCCCAAACCATTGATTAACCGGGCAAGGGATTGATTCTTGGATGCTTGAATGGCTTGCAGTAAATTTTCTGCTTTTTTGTCAGCAAAACCATCCAGTTTGAGCAGGTCGTCACGTGTCAGTGAATAGAGATCCGATACTGTTTTTACGATTCCGCTTTCAACCAGTTGTTCAACAATTTTAATTCCCAACCCGGCAATATCCATGGCTGGCCGTGAAACAAAATGCTCAATGTTTCGAATCAATTGCGCCGGACAGGCGTTATTGACGCAATACCAGGCAACTTCACCTTCGAACTTTTCAACAGGCTGGCTGCAGACAGGGCATTGTTGTGGAGGGGTGTAGGATTTTTCCGTTCCATGGCGCAGGTCTTTGACAGGGCCAATCACGTAAGGAATAACATCACCGGCGCGTTTGACCAAAACCCGGTCGCCAATGCGAATATCTTTTTCCGAGATGAAGTCAAAATTATGCAATGTTGCCTGTTTCACAATGACGCCGCCGATTTCAACCGGTTCGAAAACAGCATAGGGGGTGAGGACACCGGTGCGCCCGACATTGACACGAATATCCTCGATGCGTGTAGTCACTTCACGGGCGGGAAATTTTAGTGCTATTGCTCCACGTGGGTCTTTACCGACTATTCCCAATTCGTTGGCAAGGTTGAGGTCATTCAGTTTGATTACAATGCCGTCTATTTCAAAGGGAATTTGGTCTCTTTTCTGCTGCCATTCGACGCATTTCTGAATCACCGTTTCCAGATTGGGGCAATATTCAGATAATGATGAAACCGGGAAGCCTAATTTGCGTAGATAGATTAGAGTATCCCATTGTTTGGTTGGGATTTCGCCGTCTGAATCGACAATTGCATAAGTCAGCAGTACCAAAGGGCGAGCAGCGGTGATATTGGGATCAAGCTGACGTAATGCACCGGCTGCGGTGTTGCGTGGATTGAGGAAGGTTTTCTCGCCCGCTTCTTCAAGGCTTTGGTTCAATTTTTCAAAGTCCTGTTTGTTGATAAATGCTTCACCGCGCACGACTAAATTGGAAGGCGCAGGTTTTTCTTGCGCATCAACCGGTATGCGTATTGGCAAAACACGAATGGTTCGCAGATTGGAGGTGATGTCTTCACCAATGATGCCATCTCCACGCGTGGCGCCCTGCATGAAAATGCCGTCGTGATAATGCAAAACAACTGTCAAACCATCAATTTTTGGTTCGATGACAAAATCAGCATTCAATACACGCGAATCAAGTTTGGCAATGCGATCAATCCAGGCGCGAATATCATCAGGGTTGAAACCATTGGCTAGACTTAAGATGGGTGAAGGATGTTTGACCTTTGAAAATTTTTCTGAAATTGGCGCGCCAACCCTTTGCGTGGGTGAATCAGAAGTCACCCATTCGGGGTGCTGTGCTTCGATTTCTCGAAGTTGAAGCAGCAATCGGTCGAACTCGATATCGCTTATGATTGGATTGTCGAGGACATGATAGTAATAGTTATGAAGATTTATTTCTTGAACGAGCTTTTGATAATCTGTGAGAGATGATAGATTGTTCATATTCAGTATTATAGACAAAAAATAATTAACATTGTAGTTATTATATGATTTGTGAACTATGTTAAACTAAATAATGCATAAAAGAAATTGGAGGGAACCATGAACGGACTGAAAATTGCAGGTTTCATCGGGTTTATTATTGCAGCAATTATGTTGATATTTGGCTTCCTGTTTATTTTAGGCTCAGGCAGCGCGGAAGGTAGTTCCTCATGGTTTGGGACAGGTGTATTAATTATGTTGATCGGCCTGGTTTTGGCGGGCGGCAGCTTTGCAGCAGTATCGATTGCCAAACGCAGAGAAGCGCAATCTTCGCCAACCAACATCACATTAAATGTTGATTTGCCAGCCAACGTCAGCATGGATACCATTAAGTGTAAATCGTGCGGTGGCGCCCTGACATCCAAAGATATCAGCATGGTTGCCGGTGCTCCTGTGGTGACCTGTCCTTACTGCAATACCACTTACCAGTTGACCGAAGAAGTGAAATGGTAATCGAATTAACCGGCCATATTTTGGAGAGACTGAAATGAAAAGGCGATTATTTTTTAGCGCGTTGCTTTTAATTGTTTTGCTTGGATACAACATTCAAAACGCATTGGCACAATCTTATTTATTTGAAGTGCCAGTGATGGATGTGGTGGTTTCAATATCTGATCAGGGATATGCTGACATCGATTACATACTTGAATTTCGCAACACAAAGGGCGCCCATGAAATCGATTATATCGATCTAGGCTTGCCAAATAACAACTTCAGCACATCCAATATCACCGCAGATGTAAATGGAAGTCCAATTACTGATATCAGCACATCTGGATACCAGGGATCGGGGACGGGTGTAGCCTTGGGACTGGGATCGAAGGCCATTCAGCCCGGACAATCTGGAAGGGTGCATGTGAATGTCAGAGGAATCTCCGGGATGCTGTTCAATGATGACAAAGATGAAAATTATGCAAGTTTTGAATTCTCTCCGGTGTGGTTCGGGTCAAAATATGTTCGGGGTTCCACATCGCTTTCAGTGGGTTTCATTTTTCCAATGGGATTGTCCTCAGATGAGCCTCGCTATCATATTCCCAAAAATTGGATAGGTGTGAATGAACCCGAAATGGGTGTTAACCCTGATGGAAGAATCTACTATCGCTGGGCATCTGAAAGCGCCAGCGCTTCTTCACAATACACTTTTGGGGCAAGTTTTCCGAAAACACTGGTGCCCGAGTCTGCCATAGCAGCTGCCCCTGTGTTTCATATCGATTTTGAAGATGTTTTAGGTTTTGTGTGCTGTTTTGGCTTTTTTGGCATTTTTGCACTCACTTTTGGATTTGGCATTTACCAGGCAATCTGGGGAAACCGCAAACGAAAATTGAAATATCTACCACCAAAAATATCCGTTGAAGGTCATGGCATAAAACGTGGTTTGACTGCCGTAGAAGCTGCCATCTTGATGGAACAGCCCATGGATAAGATCATGACCATGGTGTTGTTTGCCGTGGTGAAAAAGGGCGCGGCTGAAGTGCTGTCCAGAGACCCATTGAAGATTAAAGTGACTGAGACACTGCCCGAAGATTTGCGGCAATATGAAACCGACTTTTTAAAAGCGTTTGGGAAGGAAAAAGCTTCTGAACAACGAACGCTTTTGCAATCCATGATGGTAAGCCTGGTTAAAGAAGTATCTGAGAAAATGAAAGGGTTCAGCCGCAAAGAAACCATTGCTTATTACGAATCCATCATGAAGGAAGCCTGGAAGCAGGTTGAAGAAGCGGCGACTCCTGAAGTGAAGGTGGAGAAATATGACGAGGTGATGGACTGGACCATGCTGGATCGGGATTACCAGGACCGCACACGGGATGTATTTAGCTCAGGCCCGGTGTTTGTTCCACACTGGTGGGGCCGTTATGATCCTTCATTCCGCACCGCCACCCAGGCCAGCGGTACATCGGTTGCTACAGGTCCTTCATCAAGTGGTTCGGGAGGTCGCACCATATCCATGCCCAATTTGCCGGGTTCTGCTTTTGCCGCCTCTGTGATCAACGGCAGCCAGGCCTTTTCGGCGGGTGTGCTCGGAAATGTGACCAACTTTACGAGCGGCATTACCAACAAAACCAATCCCATCCCGGTTTCAACCAGCACAACAAAATCGTCGGGTGGACGATCATGGGGTGGAGGTGGCGGTTGCGCCTGTGCGTGCGCCTGTGCCGGCTGCGCGTGTGCCTGTGCCGGTGGTGGACGTTAACCTTTTTTAGATTGTCAAGATTATGAATTTGTTTGATTCGCTGCACAAAAAATTCTTTTCTTCAGACTCCGAGGTTGGTATTTCAAATGAAAACGGAGTATCTGACGAAATTCGGCGCTATGATATTGAAGAGAGAGGATTTAAGAGTCGCATCCATTTGCGAGAAAATTTAGATGGCTCTGGTATTTTGCTGGTAAACGCCAGCCGGATCATGCATTTAAATCCAACGGCAGTAGAGATGGCAAAACTTTACCTGGATAAAATGCCAATTGAAACTGCAATTGTGGAACTGGAAAAGTCGTATAGCGTTTCCAGGCAAAAACTGAAAGAGGATTACCAGGAATTAATTGGCCAGTTGGAGGAATTAATTAATCCTAACGGTGCATGTCCGATTTGTGATTTAAACCTGGATACACTACCTCCTTTTTCAGCGATTCCATCAGCGCCATACCGCATGGACCTTGCCGTTACCTATCGCTGCAATAATGACTGTGCCCATTGCTATAATGACCGCCCCAGAAATCATCCTGAATTAACCACCGATCAATGGAAATCCATATTACAGGCTCTATGGGAGATTGGTATCCCGCATATTGTGTTCACAGGCGGAGAACCGACCTTGCGTGAAGATTTGCCTGAATTAATCCAATTTGCCGAAAATTTGGGACAAATCACAGGTATCAATACCAATGGAAGACGGCTAAAAGATAGCAATTATGTAGAGCGGTTGAAAGATGCAGGATTGGATCACATACAAATTACACTGGAATCGGCTGATCCAAAAATCCATGATGCAATTGTTCGACGGCAAGGAGCCTGGCTTGAAACCATCCAGGGGATAGAAAACGCATTGAAGTCGTCATTGTTTGTGATGACCAACAGCACCCTATTGCAGCCAAATATCCAGACACTTATAGGTTTGTTGAATTTTCTATCTGAAAAAGGTGTGCCAACGGTGGGACTCAATGCATTGATCTATTCTGGCAAAGGCGCTGATTGCAATACGGGATTGTTGGAAAGCGAACTTCCCGCCTACCTGGAAAAAGCACGCGATTTTACTTCATCACACAATCAGCGGCTGATCTGGTACACACCCACCCAGTATTGTCATTTTGATCCCAAACTAATGGATCTGGGGGTAAAGGGCTGTACCGCAGCTTTGTATAACATGTGCGTGGAATCGGATGGTTCAGTCATCCCATGCCAGTCGTATTATTTTCCTCTGGGAAATTTATTAAAAGATTCATGGGATGATATCTGGAATCATCCACTTGCGGTTGGTTTGCGTGAAAGACATAATTTGCCAGAAGAATGTAACCAATGTTCATTTGTTAAAGAATGCGGAGGCGGATGTCCTTTGGCGCGAATGGTAAAACAAATTGACCATCCGAAAGCGATCCGCCCCTATTCATACATAATGGGAGGTAATTATTAGATGAAATCGATTCGGAAAATGATTGAAAAGTTTTACCCGACGGCTCATCCCCTCGATGCAGGTGTGTTTCAATATCAAGCGCCTCCGACTGCTGCTTTTCCTTATCGCTTGCATTTACGCATTGAACCTGATGGCGCCGGCTTGTTGATTGTAAATGCCAGCACAGTTTTACATCTCAATCAGACGGCAGTGGAATTTGCACACAGTTTTATCTACCAGATGCCTGAAGAGGAAGCAATCAACCGGATAATGAAACGCTACGATGTTGATCGCGAACAGATTGCGCTAGATTACCATGAATTTATCGATCGATTGCAAATATTAATTGAAACCCCCGATCTTGATCCGGTTACATACCTGGATTTTGAAAGAACTGAACCATACGCCGGGGCCATTTCTGCGCCATATCGACTGGATTGTGCTTTGACATACCGCCTATCCGATGCAAATGGCACTGGGGCGGCGCCAACCGAACGCGTGAAACGCGAAATGCTAACCGAAGAATGGCAGACCATTTTATCCAAGGCATGGCAGGCGGGAATTCCACACGTGGTTTTTACTGGCGGTGAACCAACCTTGCGTCCTGATTTGCCCGAAATCATCGCCTATGCTGAAAAACTGGGACAGGTATCTGGTTTGTTGACCAATGGACTGCGATTGTCTGAACACGACTATCTCGAACAATTATTAAACAGCGGTTTGGATCATATTATGCTGACGCTAGATCCTGATGAAGAGCAATCCTGGGAAGCTCTGCGCGATGTGCTGGCAGGAGATATTCATACTACCGTTCATTTGACAATTACTCGCAAATCCGCACCGCAAATTCCGCAACTTCTAGATCGATTGAAACGAATGGGTGTGGTGTGTATTTCATTGAGTATTGAACATTTGGATCTGGGCAAAGAATTATCTCAAGCCCGTCAAATGGTGGCTGACCGGCACTTGCAACTGGTGTGGGATTTGCCTGTGCCGTATTCGCGGATGCACCCGGTGGCACTGGAAATGAAGGAAGAAAAAAAAGACAACGTAGAAAAACATGCGTGGTTGTATGTTGAACCTGACGGTGATATCTTACTATCTCAGGGGCAACCGCAAGTTTTTGGTAACCTTTTAACTGATACCTGGGAAGAGGTTTGGTCCAGGGTGAAAGCTGCATAATCATGCTTACACCTGAGCAATGGCATGCTCATTTTTGTTACCAGGCAAAATGGACAGAAGAGGTCCGGCAGAATTTTTTTAAGAATTGGTGTGGACCAAACCTTAGAATTCTTGAGGTCGGTTGTGGAACCGGTGCCGTCATCGGTTCCACAGTTTTTAATAACCAGGCAATTCTGCATGGCTTAGATTGTTCATTTGAGTTTCTGGAGTATGGTTCACAAATCAATAATCTGGTCAACGGTACTTGCGGAAACGCCCTGCAACTGCCCTTTTGCGATGAGGCATTTGAAATCACATTTTGCCATTTTCTACTTTTATGGTTGCAAGATCCATTAGCAGCATTGAAAGAGATGGTGCGCGTGACACGCAAAGGTGGTTGGGTGGCTGCCTTTGCCGAACCGGACCATGCAGCCAGGATTGACTATCCAATATTCTTCGAAAAAGCAGGTAAAGCTCAGGCTGTATCTCTTCAACGGCAGGGAGCAGATTTGCAGTGTGGACGAAAGCTTGTTGAGTGGATGATTGATTGCGGATTGCAACATATTGAGGTTGGCATTCTTGGAGCCCACTGGATGGTTGACCGGCAGGGTGAGCGTTCAGAAGAAGCGAGAATGTTGGAATATGACTTGAAATGGCTGTCCGATGACGAGAAAAAGGATATAGGCATTAAACAAAGTTCAAATGAATACCAGAAAAGCGTGATTTTTATTCCAACTTTTTATGCCTGGGGACAGGTTTAAAGGAAGTAAAATTAGGATTGCCAGCAATCAATGTGACGGTTTTTGTCATTTTAACGATATAAAATCAAAATACCTGGAGGAAACATGACAATAAAAGTAGCTGTGATTGGTCTGGGGGGAATTGCGTTGAAGGGACACATGCCTGTTTTGACAGAGAGAGAAGATGTTGAACTGGTCCTTTACAGCAGGTCACAGGAAAAACTGGAAAACCTGATGAAAAAGTACCGGGTGAATGAAGGTTCCACCGATCTAGAAAAAATTATTCAATCAAAACCTGATGCTGCTTTCATTCTTACCCCTGTGGTATCACATTTAGAGTTAACAGAAAAATTTTTAAACGCAGGTATTGATGTGATGCTGGAAAAACCTGCGACTGATGAATCACGCACTGCGAAAAAACTGGCAGAATTGGCAGATGCCAGAGATAGAGTTTTGATGGTTGCTTTTAATCGCCGTTTTGCCCCGCTAAGTATTAAGGCCAAACAAGTTTGGGCTGATCGACCGGTTGCCCAGGCTATCTTTGAAAAACACCGCTCCAAACCAGGATACCCTGATTTCTTTTCCTATATGAACGAGGAACTGATTCATACGATTGACCTGCTGCGATTTTTCTGCGGTGAAGCAGAAGTCATTAGTACACGCTTTTTAGAAGAAGGTGGAAAACTGGTTCGCGCAAGCAGCATGCTGATGCTGGAAAATGGCGGTTATGCCACCGTTGCCGGCTGTCTGACCGCCGGTCATTGGTTTGAGCATTATGCCATGCATGGAGGGGAAGCCTCGCTATATATGGATGCTTTCTACCAGGTAACCATGGCAACAGGTGATTCGAAACAAACCTGGGAACAACCCTATGCCAGCTCATGGGATTCCAACTTGAAAGGCCGTGGTTTTGTGGATCAGATTGACCACTTCTTAAACTGTGTCAAGAATCACCAGAAACCCTTGACGGATGCCTGGGAATGCTACAAGACGCAATTGCTGGTTGAATCTATGGTTGAAAAAGCAAAAATCTAATCCTCGTGAGAGTGTTTTGATGAATCAAATTAAAACAGCCATCATTGGCCTGGGTGATATTGCTCGCAAGGCTTATTTACCGATCTTAACCCAGAACCCAGAACTGGATTTATTCATCCACAGCCGAACACCTGAGCGCGTTCAGCAAATTCAGAAAAAATATCATATTCCGAATGCATCCTGTAGCTTTGATGAAATTCTCAACTGGCAGCCAAATGTGGTGTTCATCCTCACTCCGCCTGCATTACACGCTTCTATGGCTGAACGTTTCCTTTCCATGGGTGTTGATGTATTCCTGGAGAAACCTGCCACAACATCATCAGAAGAAACACTTCGATTGGCTGAGGTAGCCGAGCAAAACAAGCGTATATTGATGGTTGGGATGAACAGGCGGTTTGCCCCCATCAATGTTCAGGCAAAAAAAATGTGGGAAGACCAATGTACGAGCCTGGCATATTTTGAAAAACACCGCGCCAAACCGTTTCATCCCAATCTGTTTATTCATGTCAACGAAGAATGGATTCACACAATTGATTTGATGCGATTTTTTTGTGGAGAAGCCAGGGCTATTGAAACCACATATAAAGCAGACAGCCGGTATTTGCAAAACGCATTATGCAGATTGGAACTGGAAAACGGCGGCGATGTGTTTTTGATGGGCTGCATGAGTGCTGCTGGCTGGCAGGAAAGGTATACATTGGAAGGAGGAGGCGCCTCGTTGCGGATTGAAGCTTTTGAATACCTGGATTGGCATTCGGAGAATTGCCATCAAGTTATCCGGCAAGGTTATGATCGCGAGTGGAAGCCCAGCCTTGATGCACGCGGTTTTGTAGGAGAGATTGACCACTTTTTCCAATGTGTTCAAACCAGAGATATGCCTGCCTGTTCTGCCTATGATGCGCATAAGACTCAATTGCTGGTTGAGGCAATTGTGCGAAAACAAATTAAATCTTAAAAATTTGTTTTTGTCTTTTGAGGTCTGGAAAAATTCTTGGCTAGTGGTATAATACAGCCGTTATTGCAGTGGGGGTTCGTCTAACGGTAGGACAGCGGACTCTGAATCCGTATGTGGAGGTTCGAATCCTTCACCCCCAGCTAGCCAAAAGAAAAACCCCGTTTTGCGGGGTTTTTCTTCTTAACAATGATTAATTCTATTTGATGATAACTACTCTTCGTCGATCCAACTTTCATCTTCGTCTTCTTCGAGATCTTCTTCAAGATCTTCCCACGAATCGACATCTTCTTCCAACTCTTCTTCGCTTTCCCAAACTTCTTCTTCCTCGACCAGGTTCTCAGAAGGATGATAGGTTAGACAACCTTTGTCAGGGTCGATCTCTACGGCAGCCGCGCTGCAATAACCGTCATCAAGAAAAGCACAATCGAAATAATGGCAATGGATTCGAGCCATTTTCACTCTCCTGGGTGAAAAAATTTTAGGCGGGTATTATATCACTTTATCCGGGTTTGACACGATGAGCTTCCATAACATTTGGAAGATTTTCAATTCTTGTCAAGACTAAACTTAATTGGCTGATATCTCCCACTTCCAACACCATATAGATTGAAGCAAGATTATGACTTACCTTGAGGTTGATATCCAACAGGTTGATCCCTTCGTTTGAGAGAATGTTGTAGATATCGCCCATTAAACCCTGTCGGTCATACGCTTTGATTTCTATCGTGACAGGGTAAGTTGCCTGCGGTTCTCCCCATGAGACTTTTACTATTCGCTCTTTATCATGTCCTTCCATGCGTAAAATATTTGGACAATCTCTCCGGTGAATGGTTGCGCCGCGTCCGCGAGTGATATAACCCACAATATCATCTCCAGGCGCGGGGGTGCAGCATCTTGCAAAATTTGTCAAAATTCCTTTCAGGCCGACAACTGTAACAGTTTCCTTGCCGGTTTTTTTCTCAGACAGTGTGTGCAGCTCGAGAAGTGGGTCTTTGCCTTTTTCAACTTCAGAGAGCTGGTTAATAATCTTTTTTAATGAAATATCGCCACAACCAAGCGCCACATATAAGTCATCAATGGACTTTAGTTCAAAGGCATCGCAAAGCTGCTGGATGTCAACTCCCGGCACTCCAAGTCGCTTGAGTTCCTTCTCCAGGATCATTTTGCCCTGGGCTAGATTTTGTTCGCGGTTTTGGCGTTTGAACCAGAGCCGGATTTTTGACCTGGCACGCTGGGTGCGTACCAGCCCCAGGTTTGTATTTAACCAGTCGCGGCTCGGTCCGCCGTGCTTGGAAGTTAGAATTTCAACCTGGTCGCCGGTCTTCAGCGTGTAATCGAGAGGCACCAGTTTGCCATTGATTTTGGCGCCGCGGCAGCGATGACCGATTTCGGTGTGGACATGATATGCGAAGTCGATGGGGGTGGACTCGCCAGGAAGATCGATGATATCTCCATGCGGTGTGAAAACATAAACGCGGTCTTCAAAAACATCGCTTTTCATCCCATCTACAAATTCCTGGGCATCTTCCACTTCCTGACGCCATTCCATCAATCGGCGCAGCCAGTTGATGCGCTGCTCGTAAATCTCGTCCCGCTTTCCCTTTTCTTTATATCTCCAATGGGCGGCAATACCATATTCAGCGTTTTGGTGCATTTCTGATGTGCGAATCTGAACTTCCAACGGTTTGCCATCGTCATAAATAACAGCCGTGTGAAGCGACTGGTAAAAATTATCTTTGGGAGCCGCTATATAGTCGTCAAATTCCTGTGGAATTGGGCGCCAGTGTGTGTGAATGACACCAAGGGCGGCATAACAGGAGGGAATGTCAGGAACGATCAGGCGAACTGCGCGCAAATCCATGACCATGCTAAAAGGTTTGCCCTTATCGTACATCTTGCGATAAATGGAATATATATGCTTGGGCCGGCCAGATATTTCGGCATCAATGTTTGCCTGGCGTAATTTTTGTTTTAGACGGTCGATGATTTGTTGAATTTCTCGTTCGCGGTCAGAATGCCGCAGGCTTAAATTATCTGCAATTTCGGTGTATTTTTCGGGATTGCTATATCGGAAAGCCAGATCTTCCAATTCCCATTTAATGCTCCAAATGCCCAGTCGATTGGCAAGGGGGGCAAATATATCCATGGTTTCGCGGGCAATGCGAATGCGTTTCTGTTCAGGCATGTATCCAAGGGTGCGCATGTTGTGAAGCCGGTCAGCAAGTTTGATGACCACCACCCGGATATCTTCTCCCATTGCCACGAAAGTTTTTCGCAGGGTTTCGTTGCGAAGATCTTTTTTACGCGATTTTCGGGTTTTATCAAGAATTTCCTGGTTTTGCTCTTCATCACTTTCTTCTTCATCACTGATATTGTTGTCAACCATTAAACCGCTGTGGACTCTGGGAAGATGAGTGAGTTTTGTTACACCATCAACCAGTTTGGCAACTTCTTCACCAAATTCTTTTTCTATAGTTTCCAGTGTGATGGAGGTATCTTCAACAGTATCGTGCAGGAGGGCTGCCACAATGACAACTGGTGGGACGCTTAATTCTGCCAGGATTGCGGCTACTGCAATGCAGTGCGTGATGTATGGCTCGCCGGATGCTCGTTTTTGACCGGCGTGAGCGGTTTCAGCAAACTGATATGCACGTAAAATTTGTTCGCGGTCTGCGACGGTGTAATGATCGGGTAATACTTCTACCAGGCTTTCAATCTTCATCTGGGCAGACTTTTCCAATTCTTGTTGCAGGATTGGTAATGATTTATCACTAAGTATACAACCACTAATCAAGAATTAATCAAAACATGGGCAAACTTGTTGGTTTGCCCATGTTTGGGTTTTCTAGTTTGAATGGTTGTGATTCAACCTGGTTAATAAGCCTTGCAGTGGAATTTCGGCCATGGATGGGATGATCAAATCAGCCTCATCAAAATTGTAATGCCTGGTCACGTCGTTTGGAACTGCGACTGTTGTGATGCCAGCCGCTTTGGCTGCCTTAACACCGTTGGGCGAATCTTCAAAGACAACGGCCTGCTCAGGGGTTATTTTCAAGCGATCAAGGGTCAGTAGAAATAATTCGGGATCTGGTTTGATATTTTTTACATCATTAGCGGTGGAAATAACATCAAACACTCCGTTAAGTTTGATGATATTAAGATGGGCATCAATCCAGCTTCGGTCTGAACTGGATGCTATGGCAAGGGCTAATCCGTTTTCTCTGGCAGATTTCAAGTATTCGACAACGCCCGGGCGGGCCGATTGCTGCATTCTGATTTCAAGAGATCGTTGGATGATGGCAGGCAAGTCCACCTCACGAATCAGTCCCAGGCCATAATGCGAGGAAATCCAGTCAAAGGCATCTGATGTGGTGGCCATGTTGCCGACAACCGAACCGTATATATCATGAGTGATTTCATACCCGCGCATGTGAACCACTTCTTGCCACGCTTGATATTCAGCATTTTCTGTATCTTGTATAGTTCCGTCAAAATCAAAAATTAAGGCTTTGAATTTCATGATCATTTCACCTGGAGTTTTTCCGTTGATTCGATGTGAGCAAGTAATTTCTTAATGGGTAATTCAGCCAGTGATTTTACGATTACATCAGCGTGTGAAAATTCTTCGATTGGCAAAAGAGCTGATGGGATTGCCACACAAAATATTCCGGCATTTTTGGCTGCCTGAACACCAAAAATAGAATCTTCAAACGCGATGGCTTCATGAGACTGAATACCCAGCTTTTCAAGCGCCAGGTTATATAGTTCAGGGTCAGGTTTCACATGCTCAACATCATCTTGAGAAAGAATGGCATTGAAATGATGGTCAATTTTCAGCCTTGAAAGGTGCTTTCCAACCCATGAGATTGGCGAACTGGAAGCAACAGCCAATTTCAATCCATGTTCCAGGGCGTATTGTATGGTATCCATGACCCCGGCTTTGATTGGTTCATTCACAATTCTTTCATGAGAAACCCGATCGTAAAAAGCCTTGATTACCTGTGTGTTAATCGGTTTACCGATTTTTTTCTGTAAATTGGCAATAATATCAAAGCCGCTGACCGGAGTTCCGATGCAAACGCGATAGTCTGAAATTGGTAGTTGGCAATTGTATTGTTGGTAAATTGTTTTCCAAACTTGATATTCAGGCACTTCTGTATCTTGTATCGTGCCGTCAAAATCAAAAATCAAACCTTTAATCGTCATAATTTTTCAACCTCATAAACGATAATAAAATTATCCCCATGATGCAAACAAATGCGGAGCTCAGACAGCGCTCCGCGTTTTTAATTCTTAATACCTTCATTTTACCCCATTATTAGCATGTGACAATGTTGCAATCCTGTAAAATTAATTTCATAGTCTAAATAAACCTCTTCTGTGCGTTGTGAAGAGTGATAAAATCAATCAAATTCAATTTTTTATTTAATCGTTTGAGGTGTGGAATGAAACAAATTGCAGTTCTGACTAGCGGCGGCGATTCGCCAGGCATGAATGCTGCTTTGCGTGCGGTGACAAGATCAGCCATATCAAAAGGCTGGAATGTCTTCGGTGTGAAACATGGATTTCAAGGATTGGTTGACGATAACTATATACCCCTGGGCGCCCGGGATGTTTCGGGTATCATTCAGCATGGCGGGACAATCTTGGGGAGCGCGCGCTGCCCGGAATTTGAAACTGACGCAGGGCAAATTAAAGCTTTGCGAATACTTAATCAACACGGGGTTGACGGATTGGTTGTCATTGGCGGCAGTGGTTCACAACAGGGTTCCAATGCGCTGGCAAAACGCGGATTCCCTGTTGTGGGTGTGGCATCGACAATTGATAATGACCTGGTTGGTTCCGACATCACCATTGGTGTTGATACGGCGATGAATATCGCCCTTGAATCAATTGACCGTTTGAAAACCACGGCTTCATCTCATCATCGAGCATTCCTGGTTGAAGTGATGGGAAGAGGTTGTGGATACCTGGCGTTGATGGTTGGGATAGCCGGCGGCGCTGAAGCAGTGGTCATTCCTGAGCGTGAAATTGAACCCGAGAAAGTTGCCAACATCATCAGCGATTCGTATCGCAAAGGGAAAAGTCATGCAATCATCATCGTTGCTGAAGGTGCAAAATATAATGCCAACCGCCTGGCAGAGTTTTGTGAACAACACAGCGAAGAACTTGGTTTTAAATTACGCAGCACCATTCTTGGTCATGTTCAGCGCGGAGGAAACCCAACCGCGTTTGACCGCATTCTAGCCAGCAGGCTGGGTTCAGCTGCGATTGATTGCCTGGACGAAGGAAAACATGGTGTTCTGTGCGGTTGGGTGAATTCTCAATTGAAAGTTACGCCGCTGGCAGAGGTGGCGGGCAAGAAAAAAGAAATTGATCTGAAACTTCTCGAACTGGCTGATAAATTGGATTAATGAAAAATCACCCGGCTTTTTCACCGGGTGATTTTTTTATTTATTGTTGCGCAAGTAGGCTTCCATAAAACCATCCAGGTCACCGTCGAGCACTGCCTGGGTGTTTCCCATTTCAAATTCAGTGCGATGATCTTTCACCAATTGGTAGGGATGAAGAACATAAGAACGGATTTGGTTCCCCCATTCGGCTTTGGTATATTCACCGCGCAGGTCGGTAATTTCTTTGGCCTGTTCTTCCTGCTGTTTTTGAAGCAGGCGAGAGCGCAGAACACGCAAGGCATTTTCACGGTTTTGCATTTGTGATCGTTCGTTCTGACAGGTTACCACCATGCCTGTGGGGATGTGCGTGATGCGGATGGCTGTGGCGTTCTTTTGCACATTTTGTCCGCCGGCGCCGGAAGATTTGAACACATCAATGCGGATATCTTCCTGCGGAATTTGAATCTCGGAATCTTCTTTGGATATATCGGGGAGGACTTCAACCAGGGCGAACGACGTGTGACGGCGGTGGGCGGCGTCAAAAGGCGAAAGCCGAACCAGGCGGTGCACGCCTTTTTCTGATTTGAGATATCCATAGGCAAAGCGGCCATTCACGGCGATGGTGATGCTTTTAATACCGCCTTCTTCTGTTTCTGTTGTGTCCAAAACCTCTGTCTCGTAACCTTTGCGTTCTGCCCAGCGCAGGAACATGCGGCGCAGCATGGCTGCCCAGTCGGCAGAATCCAGGCCGCCGGCACCTGAATAAATTGCCAGCAAGGCATTCCCCTTATCGTAAGGACCGGAGAGCAGTACACTCAATTCATTTTGAGAAATCAGCGCTTCAATCGCTTCAATTTCGTTCAGTAGTTCGTCGCGCAGCGATTCATCTTGCATTTGAGCCAGTTCGAGCGCATCCTCGGCGCGGCGCTTGAGAGATTTCCAGCTTCCGATTTCCTCATTGAGATCGGAAAGCGCTTTCATGATTTTCATGGCTTCGTCACGATTATCCCAGAGTTCAGATGATTGGGATTTCATTTGAAGCATGTTCAATTCAGATTCTTTGGCGGGTAAGTCAAAGATGCTCCATAAGTTCATTAATTTTTTGCGAAGCAGTCAGTAATCGATCAACCAAGTCTTGCATGAAAAAAAACTCCAAAAATAAAAATTTTGTAATTATGATCTGGCAAACATACCCTGGATGAAAGCTTCGCGGTCAAACGGCTGCAAATCTTCCGGTTTTTCTCCCAACCCTGCGTAGAGAATGGGCAACCCAAGTTCTTTTTGAATGGCGAATGCCATGCCACCGCGGGCAGAGGAATCCAGTTTGGCCAGAATGATACCGTTTACTTTAACACTATCCTTAAATATTCTTGCTTGTTGCAGAGCATTTTGTCCGGTAGTTGCGTCGAGCACCAACCAGACTGCGTGTGGGGCGCCCGGCAGAGCTTTTTCAACCACCCGGTGGACTTTCTTAAGTTCTTCCATCAAATTAAACCGGGTGTGTAATCTACCGGCTGTATCAATCAATACCACATCCATTTTTTTTGAGACGCCTGATTGAACAGCGTCATAAGCCACAGCGCCAGGATCCCCGCCCGGTTGACCGGCGATTACCGGCAAATTCAAGCGTGTTCCCCATTCTTGCAACTGGTCAATGGCTGCGGCGCGGAATGTATCGGCGGCGGCCAGGAGAACTTTTTTGCCGTCGTTGGCAAAACGTTTTCCCAATTTAGCTGCCGAGGTGGTTTTACCTGAACCGTTGACGCCCACCAGCAAGATGACTGCCGGTATGGTTTGATCAAGGTTAATTTCAGGAGCGGGATCGAGCCTCGATAACAATTCCTGTTTCAGGATTTCCTGTAATTCATCCGTGCTGGTTATGCCTTCGTCGATGATGGTTTTCTGCACAGCCGCGATAACAGATTGCGTTGTATCGATTCCAAGATCGGCCTGAATCAGCATAGCTTCCAGATCATCCCATGTTTCTGATGAGATTTCACTGGCACCCAGAAATTGGCTGATCTTGCCAAATGTTACTTTGCGGGTACGGTCCAGACCCTGTATCCATTTATTGATGAAGTCTGCCATAGGTTTCGATTATATCATGCTGGTTTTTATCTGTCAGATAGAAGTACCATTCTCATCCGTCCGAATGGTTCCTGCCAGTTGTCCGCAGCCGGCATTCACGTCAATGCCGCGGCGAAGTCTGATGGTGCAGGGAATGCCCGAATCTTCTAGGATTTTTTGAAAAGACACAGCCCGTTCCTTGCTGGAAGGCGCCCCATTATATCCAGTGGTGGGATTCAATGGAATGATATTAACGTGACAGTTCATGCCTTTGATCAGATTAACTAGCTGCCGCGCATCCCGATCCGAATCATTTGTGTTGTGAATGAGAGCCCACTCAAATGTGATTCTGCGGTGGGTTGTGTTAATATATTCTTTGCAGGCATCCATGAGGTCATTCAAGGGGTACTTCAGGTTAGCAGGGATCAATTTGGAGCGCAGTTCATCATTGGCGGCATGCAAGCTGATGGCCAGGTTTATCTGCCTTTTTTGACGGGTGAATTCGTGAATTTGAGGCGTCAAACCAACGGTTGAGATCGTAAACCTGCGTTCACCCATTTGGATACCATCAGGATTGTTTAAGCAGTCAATGGCATTGAGAACAGGTTTGAAGTTGTGAAAAGGTTCACCCATGCCCATAACCACAACATTGGTTAGTTTTGCATCTTCTTTTGCTAAAATTCTCACGAAATAAAGAACCTGCTCAATGATTTCACCGCTGCTCAAATTCCTTAAAAAGCCCAATTGCCCGGTGGCGCAAAAAGCGCAATTCATGGCGCAGCCCGATTGGGTTGAAATGCAGACCGTGTTGCGTTCACGATAGCGCATAAGCACCGATTCCACCGGGTTGCCGTCGGGAAGTTTAAACAACACTTTGGTGGTTTCCCGATCTATTGAGGTGAGGATTCTCTCAGTGTGCAGATGTTGAAAAGAATAATCTGAAGTAAGCTTTTGACGCAATTGCAGTGGAAGTGATGAAAAATCTTCCGGGTTCATCCACAACTTTTGATACAAACCCTGCCAGATTTGCTTTGCACGGTAAGCGGGCTGACCCCAGCCTGCCAATTGCGATTGCAATTGGTTTTGATCCAGGTCATAGATCAGCGGTTTGACAGAGGTGGGGTCGCCTATCATATGACTATATTCCTACCAGGGCAGAGAGATCTTCAGCGATTAATTCGGGTGGAGGATTCCACATTTCAGCTTCTTCACGGGTGTTAACGCCTGAAAGAACAAGGGCGGTATGGCACCTGGCATTTTGCCCGGAAGCAATGTCGGTATCCAGGCGATCACCCACAACTAAAATTTCTTCAGGAGATAATTTTAATCGCTCCAGGATCATATTCATCATGGTGGCATGGGGTTTCCCGGCAAAAACGGGTTGCACTCCGCTGGCGGAAGTTACCAGGGCATTGACGGCGCCTGCACCGGGCATTAATCCTTCTGTAGTGGGGTATGTCGCATCATGGTTTGTGCCAATATATGTGGCGCCATTGCGAATCAGCAGCGCCGCTTTAGCAAGGCTGTTGTATGTGAAATGCCAATCCATACCAACGACTACTGCAATGGCATTTTCCTCTGAAGCGTAAAAGCCATATTCTTTTAGCGCATTGGTGACACCGATTTCGCCGACAACATAAACAGGACCACCCTGTGGAAACTTTTTGCTTAGTATATAAGCGGCAGCCATTGATGAATTAACAATTTGATCGGTTTCGACGGAAACCCCAAATTTTTGTAATTTTTCCTGAAATATTTCAGGAGTGCCGGTGGAATTGTTGGTAGCCAGGATTACTTTTAATCCCATTTGGTCGAACTTTGAAAAAATGGCAGGAAGATTTCCAATCGGCTGGGTGCCTTTCCACAAAACTCCGTCCATATCAAGAATTACTGCTTTTACAGCGGGGAATTTACTTTTAATCATATTATGCTCCAGATAAAGATAAGCCGGACAGCTTAAGTGCCATCCGGCTTGTGATGAAAAAATTTACTTATTCCTGCAACATCAGCCTTATTTCTTTTCTTCTGCCGAAGGCGGAGTGATCAATTGATCTACCAAACCATATTCAACAGCTTGCTCTGCGCTGAGGTAGTAATCACGCTCGGTGTCGGTTTCAATTTGTTGAATAGATTGACCGGTGTGGTGCGCCATGATTTCATTTAGGCGGGCTTTGAGGCGCAAGATTTCTTTCGCTTGAATTTCGATATCTGAAGCCTGACCCTGTGCGCCGCCAAGTGGTTGGTGCATGTGAATGGTGGCGTGTGGCAGGGCATAGCGGTGTCCTTTGGTTCCAGCGGTCAGTAACACGGTTCCAAATGATGCGGTTACACCGACTGCAACTGTGCTGATGGGGTTGGTTACCATTTGCATGGTGTCGTAAATTGCCAGGCCAGCATAGACCTGCCCGCCGGGAGAGTTTATGTACATCTGAATTTCTTTTTCAGGATCTTCACGATTGAGAAAAAGAAGTTGGGCAACGATCAGGTTGGAAACTTGATCATTAATTGGCGTTCCAAGGAAAATGATTCGCTCTTTTAATAAGAGCGAATATATATCGTAGGCACGTTCTCCTCTACCTGAGGATTCAATGACCATCGGTATTACAGCTTGTGGGTTGATGAGAGACATAAAAGGCTCCTTATTTCATTCAGAATAGTGCGAGAATTATCACTGCTACTCTGGACGCCTGATTAAGAATAAATCTTTCTTTTTACTCAGTCTCAGATTGCGCCGGTTCGCTTTCTACTTTGCCGGTGCTGATGTCTTTGATACGGTTGAGGATGCTCTGGTTGAGCATGTGCCAGGCGGTATCAACAGTAATGGAATTAGTGATACTCTGAAGATTGCGTTTGTTGTTGAATTTTTTAAAGTCGGGGCGCTGGCGCAAAATTTCCAGTGTCTTTGTGACAGAATTTTGTAATTCAGCTTCATCCAATTTTATATTTTCAGATTTTCCAACCTGGTCCATCACCAGTGATCTTTCCAGGCGGCGTTGGGCGGCAGGACGGATTTCTGATTCGATAAATTGTGCTTTATCCAGGTTACGGACCTTGAGGTAGGTATCCATATCCATACGCTGTTCGGCAAGATCAGCGTTGAATTTGTCGAGAATGGTTTTAATTTCTTCATCGACCAACTGGGGGGGATATTTTACAGTGGAACTTCTAACGATTTCGTCGACAACATCTGACAGATATTTATCGTCAAATTCTTCTTTGTAATGGGCTTCGAGATCGGCGCGAATGGCGGCGCGCATGTCTTCAACCGATTCATAGTTCCCAATCATTTTGATAAATTTCTCGTCCAACTCTGGGAGTTTTAGATATTTTACACTTTGGACCGTGACCTGGTATTCAACGGTTTTCCCTGACAGGTTTTTATACGGGCTGTCTTCTTCATAAGTGTGCTGGAGGCTTTTTTCTTCACCCTCAGACAAACCAATTAATTGTTCGGCAAAACCGGGGAATGGCCAACCGCCGCCAGAGCGGGGATCGTTGTCACCGATCACAACCTGGGTGGCGCTGTCTTTGATAATTTGTGGGTCTTCTCCTTCGGCGGGATCGGTCAAATTGCCGCTGATTTTGATATAGACCAGATCGCCATTTTCAGCAGGACGATTTGCCGGTTCAGCCGTGGCAAAGCTTTTGCGCATGTTGGTGATCACCTGCTCCACTTCGTCTTCCGAAACGGGTTCAGGCGAATAGTCTTTGCGAATGGCTTTGTAGTCGCCCAATTCAACAACAGGAGTTAAGGGGACTAAAAATTTAAATTTGGGCGGTTCGGTTGAAATGATTTCTTCCAGTTTTCCAGCGGCAGCGGGTTCAACCTCGGCAGCCGTCAAGACATCAGAATACTTTTCATCGACCATTATTTCAACAGCCTGTTGTTTAATGGCATCGTCACCATACAGACGTTCAATCACATCATAGGGGGCTTTGCCGGGACGAAATCCGGGAACTTTTGCCTGTTTGGCAATCATACGAGCAGCACGTTTTTTGTATTGCTGCAATTCATCCTGCTCGAACTCGACAATGATTTCAGCCTGATGATCATCGCGGAGGGTCTTTTCAGTTTTCAAGGCGATTTTCCTTTTTTCTTTTGGATTAACAGAGAATTGACGAGTGGGGAAGGAGGGACTTGAACCCTCACGCCTTGCGACACATGATCCTAAGTCATGCCTGTCTGCCAATTCCAGCACTTCCCCGCGTGTAGGAATTATAAGCGTAAGCGCAACAAGCGTCAATAATTCCCCAATTTCCCGAAATTTTTTCTATGGCAAAGGTTGAAAATATCCGACGAATGAAACTGGGATATAATGTCCAACTTCACTTAAAATTTGAATTGGCAATGAAGGAGGAATGATTGAGCCGTATCATCAATCCGGAAAGCGCCGGAAAAGAGCGCACACAACTATCGCGAGCCATCATTCTGGCATTGAGAGAATTAATGAAACAGACACAGACCGATGACCATTCCAAAGATCTGGTAGCATTCATCGCTGTTTCGCTGGAGCACATTTATAATACAGTGGAAGCATCGGTGGAAGCGTGGGAAAAACGGGATTACTGGTTGAAGGCTGATCGTTTTCGCATGGAGTGGGTGTGGACGCGTGACGTAGGCGATCAAATGAAAAAAGCCCTGCTTGATGACAATTGGATTGAGGTGGCCAGGCTTTCTGCGAAGACAGGGGAAAAGTTAATTAAAGTAAAGGTTCCTGTGCGTCACCGAATTGGCACGCCCTGGGTTGGGGCCTGGGGAGAATTAAAGAAAAATCCCAAATAATACAAGCCGCCTTATACCATAAATTCACAGGAGATGTTGACATGGCATTACTTGATATCGTCACAAACAATTTGCCAGATGGACAAGTAACACAGGTATGCATTGGTCTGCATTGGACTGCCGTGGTCGTTGAGAACGATTCTGGCAGGTCATGCGGCCTGGCTACTACATTGATTCCGAGCGGTGAGCATCACGGCTCGGCGGATGTGCCTGATGCAGGAAGCCTGACAAACAAATCTGCACATGAAATTATTCAAACGTTTGGGAATGTATCTCAAGTCATGAACAGCGTGGCGATTGCAACCATTAATGCGGTTCTCCCACAAACGCCATCTCTGTGGGTTGATATCAATGCCGAAGATATTATTGAAAAAAATGGAAAAGAAAAAAAAGTTGTTATTGTGGGAAGTTTCCCTTTTGTTGACCGGTTGCGCGAAAAAGTGGGCCAATTGGTGGTTATTGAAAAAACACCCAAACCGGGTGAAATACCCGCCGAGCGTGCACCTGAGTTCATCCCCTCGGCAGATGTGGTCGCCATTACCGGAATGACCATCATTAATCAGACCTTTGAAGCGTTATTTAATCTTTGTTCACCCAAAGCAACTGTGCTGGTTTTGGGGCCAAGCACTCCACTTTGCCCGGCGCTTTTTAACCACGGCCTTCATTTACTATCCGGATCTATTGTTACCAATATTGATCCAGTTGTAAAAGCTGTCGGTCAAGGAGCCAATTTCCGACAGTTGCACAAAATTGGTGTTCGTTTGGTAACCATGTCTGCACAATAATCCTTATCAGAGAGATTTATGCTTAACATTGTCGAAAAAATCACCTCGGAATTAAAAGTAAAAAAGTCGCAGGTAGAAGCCACCATTCAACTTTTGGACGATGGTAATACGATCCCTTTCATTTCCCGTTACCGAAAAGAAGCCACCGGTACATTGGATGAAGAACAAATTCGCCAGATTTCCATTTGGCTTGAAAAATTGAGGGCATTGGAAGAGCGCCGCCAGACTGTTCTGGCGGTGATTTCCGGGCAGGAAAAACTAACCCCTGAGTTGGAACAAAAAATACTAGAGGCTTCAACTCTTACTGAATTAGAAGACCTCTACCAGCCTTATAAGCCCAAACGGCGGACACGCGCCAGCGTGGCAAGAGAAAAGGGTTTGCAAGATTTGGCTGACCTGATTTTGAAGCAGCCCATTACCAGTAAGACACTGGAAGACCTGGCAGCGCCGTTTCTAAATGAAGCAGTGCCCAGTGTGGAAGATGCTTATGCAGGCGCGCGTGATATTGTTGCTGAAGTTGTGAGCGACCATGCAGAAGTGCGGCAGAGCACCCGTCAACGCTCCATGCAGTTTGGAGTTCTCAAGTGCGAATGGGTTGAAGATGCAGTTGATGAACGCAAGGTCTATCAACAATATTATGCATTTGAATCGTTGGTGAGCCGTATTCGTCCGTACCAGGTACTGGCCATCAATCGCGGTGAAAAAGAAAAGGTTTTAAGAGTCACCGTGGATATTGCTGAACGTGATTGGCAGCTTGCAGTGGGCAGTAATTTTCGCATGGACCAGCGCTCAATTCTATACCCCCAGTTGATGGCTGCCATTGAAGATGGCGTGAAACGGTTGCTCATTCCTGCCATTCAACGTGATGTGCGCAGTGAATTGACTGAAAAAGCAGAAGCACATGCCATACAGGTTTTTGCTGATAATTTGCGCGGATTGCTGAGCCAGCCGCCGTTAACCGGTTATGTGGTCATTGGACTGGATCCGGGTTTTCGCACGGGATGCAAAACCGCTGTGGTTGACGCCACCGGGAAAGTTCTTGCGACCGATACAATATATCCGCATGAACCGCAAAAAAAATGGACCCAGGCCATTGAGAAAATTAATCTCTTAATTGATCAATATCAAGCCAGCTTAATCTCCATTGGAAACGGAACGGCATCACGTGAAACCGAACGCCTTGCGGCGGAAATTACCAAGAACCGTCCCGATGTGCATTACATTATCACCAACGAAGCCGGGGCGAGCGTGTACAGCGCCAGCAGCCTGGCGAGAGCTGAAATGCCAGACCTGGATGTCAGTTTGCGCGGTGCGGTTTCCATTGCCCGGCGGGTTCAAGATCCGCTGGCTGAACTGGTAAAGATCGATCCAAAGTCCATTGGTGTGGGGTTGTACCAACACGATGTTAACCAGGCGGCACTTGCAGATGCTCTGAATGCTGTGGTGGAAAGTGTCGTAAACCAGGTGGGTGTAGATGTCAATACGGCTTCACCGGCTTTGCTGCAATATGTGGCTGGCATTGGGCCAAAAATTGCTGAGAGAATTGTTCATTATCGCGATGAACACGGAGCCTTCAAGAGCCGCAATGAGATATTGGAAGTGAATGGTCTGGGCAAAAAAGCATTTGAACAGGCTGCCGGATTTTTAAGAATTCGTGGCGGCGATGAGCCGTTGGATGCAAGCGCCATTCACCCAGAAAGTTACCCAATTGCGCGGGCAGTTATGCAGAAAGCCGGGATTGTTTCGGGCGCGACCAATGAGGAAAAACAAAGCGCCGTTAAAAAATTGATGGCGACAACTCCTGTGACCGTCCTGGCGAAGGAATTGGGCTGCGGGTCGCCAACATTAACCGATATTTATGAGCAATTGTTGCGCCCCGGCCGAGATCCGCGCGAAGATTTGCCTGCGCCGATTTTGCGTAGTGACGTTGTCTCCATGGAGATCCTCACACCAGGTATGCGATTAAACGGCACGGTTCGCAACGTGGTTGATTTTGGAGCGTTTGTAGATATTGGTGTTAAACAAGATGGTTTACTGCACCGCAGTCAGATTCCCAAGGGAACCCAACTGGGGGTTGGCGATATAATTCAGGTTGCCATCTTGAATGTGGAGACTGACCGGGGAAGAATTTCCTTAACCTGGGCAGAATCCTGATTGGATTAACGCGCTATTTCGTAAACACGGAGTAACACTATGACAGTGGAGGTTTCATCCACTGAATTCACCATTCCGCTTCCCTATGCAACTGATCGGCGTGGGGCAGTTCGGTGGGTTGTTTCTCATTTGCTTCATCAGTGGCAGGCAGTGCTGCTGGGATTGTTTGCGGCATTGGGTAATGCCCTGCTGTATGCCGTCACGCCAATTTTGCTTGGGGAAGCATTCAACGCATTGGTCGCCCAACCGCCCAGGTTTGACAAACTTTTACAGACGGCATTAATTATTGCGGGCACACAGTTGCTGCGCGGAGTTTTGCACCTGGGTAGGAATGTGGGGTTTGAACTGGCGGCTCAGCGGGTTGAACGCGATATTCGAAACGAGCTGTATGTGAGCCTGCTGGGAAAGAGTATGACTTTTCACAGTTTGCAGCCGGTGGGTGACACCATGGCGCGCGCCACGAATGATGTGCGTGAAATCAACTACCTATTCAGTCCCGGATTAAACCTGGTTTCAGGCTCCCTTTATTTTTTGTTTGTGCCGCTATTTTTAGCCCCTCGTTATGCGCCCGAATTGATGCTGACGCCGGCTTTGTTTGCGGTTTTCTATGGGCTGGCTTTGTGGCGGTATTTGGGAGAATTGCGCCCCATCACTGACAGAGTGCGTGTAGCATTTGGCCGATTAAATACCCGGCTTTCTGAATCGCTGGATGGTATTGAAATCGTCAAAGGAGCGGCTCAAGAGAAAGGTGAAATTTCTCTTTTCGGAATGAATGTGGTGCAATATAAAAAAGAAATCGTTTCGGAAGGGGACGTTGAAGCCCGCTTTTTCCCGTTGCTGGTTTTTTATATCGCCCTGGGGTTTGGCTTGTTTCATGCCTTGTTGTTGTTCTATAACGGGCGAATCACTATTGGCGATGTAGTGGCTTATTATGGGCTGCTATTAATGCTCGATTTTCCAACGTTTATTTCGCGGTTTGCTTATTCGCAAATCTCACTGGGGCTGGCAGGCGCCCGAAGAATCCTGGAACTGCTAAACCGCGAAGACAACCTGGATCAGAACATCCAGGGACATGCCGCTGATATGCACGGTGAAGTTGAATTTCGGGATGTCTCTTTCGCTTACGGCGACACAGCTGTGCTTGAGAATATTTCATTTAAAACGAAACCTGGCCAGATGGTGGCAATTGTGGGGCAAACCGGTTCAGGAAAAACCTCTTTGATTAAATTGATCAACCGGATATATGATGTAACGTCTGGCAGCGTGCTGGTGGATGGCGTGGATGTGCGGGATTGGAACCTTGAAGCGTTGCGAAAAAATATCTCCATTATTGAGCAAGATATTTTCCTTTTTGGGAAGAGCATTGCAGAGAACATTGCCTTTGGAAAAGAAAATGTGGGCCAGGAACAAATTGAAGAAGCAGCCAGGGCTGCCCAGGCGCATGACTTTATTCTCACGTTTCAGGATGGCTATCAGACCATTGTTGGAGAGCGGGGAATGACGCTTTCGGGCGGACAGCGGCAGCGAATTGCGCTGGCCAGGGCTTTTCTCACTGATCCCAAAATATTGGTGCTGGACGATTCAACCAGCGCCATTGACAGCGCAACAGAAGACAAGATTCAACGCGCCATCCACCGGGCGGCGCAAGGCCGCACAACATTTATCATCACGCACCGCCTATCGCAAATTCGCTGGGCTGATATCATCCTGGTGCTGCGAAAAGGGAAACTGGCTGCGGCTGGTTCACACGATGAATTGATGAAATCGTCACCAATATACCGACGGATTTTTAGCGAATAATCATTGCTAGAAAATGTGAGAGTTACTTATGGGGTTCTTTTCTGACCTGGATGCGGAAAAATATGATCGGACCTATTCTGACCGCGACCTGATCAAGCGGATACAGAAATATCTAAAGCCGCATTCGAGGTTTCTTTTAATAATCGCCGGGCTTGTTTTATTCATTTCAGCCAGCGGGGCAGTGCAGCCAGTTCTGGTATCCAGGGGATTGGATCGCTTCACTGCAGCGACTGATGCTGACTGGTTGTATGCATTATCCGGGATAATTTTAACCCTGGGGATTACCCGTTGGATTGCCAACTGGGGATTGCAGCGTCTCAGTATTCGAATTGTTTCAGATTTGGTGTTACAGCTTGCCACTGACGGTTTTAGGGCTGCCACAGAAAATGATCTTTCCTTTTTTGATGAGTTGTCATCAGGAAAGATTGTGTCACGTATTACCACTGATACACGTGATTTTGGCCAGTTGATTATTTTGACGATTGATTTGATTTCCCAGATTGTTGAAGCCATTATTGTCGGTTATATCTTGATTCGCACAGAATGGCATCTTTCATTGTTGGTGCTGATGATTTTGCCAGTGGTTTTTATTCTTTCGATTGCCTATCGCGGACTGGCGCGCCGCGTGACGCGCACCGGCATGCGAGCCATGGCCGAAGTGAATGCCACTATTAAAGAAACCATCAGTGGTATTTCGGTGGCAAAAAATTTTCGCCAGGAAAACTCCATTTACCAGGCGTTCTCCGGTGCCAACCGGCAATCATACCAGTTGAATTTTAAACGCGGTTTTGTTATGGCGCTGGTTTTTCCGGGTTTGAATGTGATTGGCGGCCTGGCTTCAGCTTTGCTGGTTTATTTTGGCGGGCGCAGTGTGGTGGATGGAATTGTGACCGTTGGTAACTGGTATTTATTTATGTTGAGCCTGGATGTGTTTCTTTACCCGGTTTTGAGCATTTCCTCTTTCATTACACAGGTGCAAACCGGATTAGCGGCGGCAGAGCGCGTGTTCGCATTGATCGATGCTGATCCTTCGGTTCGACAGATTGCTGCAAACAAGGTTGCGACGATCCATGGTGACATCCAATTTCGCACCGTCAATTTTGCCTATAAACAAAACGAAGAGGTTATTTGTGACTTCAATCTTCATATTCAACCGGGAGAAACCATTGCCCTGGTGGGGCATACCGGCGCAGGAAAATCGTCCATTGCCAAATTAATTGCCCGGTTCTATGAATTTCAGTCTGGTGAAATATTAATAGATGGAAAAGATATCCGCACGTTTGATCTTACTTCATACCGGCGTAAGTTGGGTATAGTATCTCAGGCTCCGTTTTTGTTTTCCGGTACGGTTGCAGAAAATATTCGCTATGCCTGCCCGGAAACCAATGATGAGGAAATCTTGAAGATGGCAAACCAGATTGGCAATGGGGAATGGCTGGAGACAATGCCAGATGGAATCCATACACAGGTGGGTGAGAGGGGAAATCTTTTGTCTATGGGACAACGTCAACTGGTATCCCTGATGAGAGTGTTAATGCAAAAACCATCCATCTTCATACTGGATGAAGCTACTGCCAGTATTGACCCATTTACTGAATGGCAGATCCAACAGGCGTTGAACTTGATCCTGGAGTGTTCCACCAGTATCTTGATCGCACACCGGCTGTCAACGGTTAAATCGGCCAACCGGATTATTGTGATGCAAGACGGCGGCATCATTGAGGAAGGAAACCACGCTCAGTTGTTGGAAAAAGGTGGTCATTATGCTGATCTGTATAACACCTATTTCAGGCACCAGAGCATCAGTTATGTTGAAAATGTGCACAAGCTGTTGGAATGAGGTCAGTTGATCAGCACATGCTCCAGTAAGAATTGTGCAATCTGATTGGCTCCATTTTGACCTGATCGAGTTTTTTTCTCCTTACTCAACAATTCAGAAATCACATCCATCCATTGAACAGATTGAAACTGGTCTTCGTTGATTTCCACTCCAACCATTTCCTGTTGAACGAAATCCACCAGGCAAGCCGATTCACGGAATGATTTCCTGGATAGATAAATAAAGGGAATATTGGCGTGGTAGGTTTCTGCCAGAGTGCTGTAACCGACTTTACCGATCACCAGATCAGAGGCGTTCACCAGGTCTGGGTGATAGAACTTGGAATGATGCGGCAACAGGATGACATTGCTCTGTCGTGAAATATGATCTGTTGCGCCTGGAATGATGAACTGATACAGGGGGTAACGGGCAAGTTCCTGGATAAATGAATATTCTCCAGGGATGCCGCCCATTGTAACGAGTGCTACTGTTTGATGGTTGTTCAGCCCCAACTTCTCTCGAACTGAACCTCTTTTCTCCCGGGGAACGCGGCTGACTGGAGCACTTTTAAAATCAACCTGCTCATGGGGGGCGCAAACCGGGGTTGTTTGAATGTGATAATTAACCTGCGTATAGGCTTTTTGAAAGCCATCAATAAATTGATTGAATTGAGCCTGGTAGCGAGGATAGCCTGCATAAATCCAATCCCAGGTGAAGTTTTCGATCAGCACAGAAGGCAAATTACATTTGCCAGCTATTTCAATGGCAATTGGCGAAATGTCGCAAAGAACGGCTTTTACATTTTGTTCTTTCAGAATTTTGCATGAGCCATCAATGACCTCTTGTGCAAATGGGTAATAGTGGTTCAAATGCTGCAATGTCCTGGGAATATCTTCCTGCATGGAACTTTTCTGGATCAAGCCCACGTCTGAGGTGAAAGGATGATATACGATCTTACAATCAAGCGATTCACGGAAAAACCATTCGGGGACCGTGGTGAAAATTTCAAAAACCAAACCGGTTTTTACCCTGTGCAGCGCATCCATAACGGCGCAGGCGCGGGCAGCATGGCCGAACCCGTGCGGTGTGATGAAATAAGCGATGTGTAATCGTTCATTGTTTGTTGACATGCATTTCATTGTCCTAAACAGTTAATTGTTCTCCATCATGATATCACAGTGAAAAATCATAAGGAGGCATCTTTTTAACATTAGATTTATGGAAACATTACTGCCTGACGGTTAAAATTATGCATAATGAATACAGACTATTCCTATTTAAATTCTTCTTCATCCATCACCAGCAATTTTCAAATGCAGTTGATGACGATGCTGATGCAGAAGTTGAGTAATGCGAACAGCAGTTCAAACTCATCTTCCGCGGCCGAATTCAGTGACATAATGAAACTCATGATCCCCATGTTGGCGATGCAGACTTTCAATATGTCGGGAGATTCCAACAGTTCGAGTGGTTCAAGCCTGGGAATGGGCTCATCGGTCAGTTCGATGATGGCGCCGATCATGATGAGCTTGATGGAAAAGATTCTATCTGAAAATGTTAACTCGGAATTATCTTCCGGCGCATCCACTTCACAGGTTCATATTAATCAGTTCAGCGCTGAAAAAGCCGCCGGCGGAGATGGTATCAACGCGAATTGCGGCCCAACTTCACTGGTGATGGCGTTGCATTCACTGGGATTGAAAGTGAAAGGCGAGACCAGCAGCAGCTCGGATGGAGATTTGATAGATCTGGCGCGAAAAAGTATGGTCACGGATGCCAGTCGGGATGGAATCGATAAAAATGGCAACCGGTCAGATGCAGAGCATAACACCTTCACGAACTTTAATGATTTGACCAGAGGCGCAGAAGCAGCCGGGGCAAAAGCAAGCCGCATTACACCCGCGGCATCCAGCATCAAGAATGCTCTTCTGACTGGTTCAAAGGTTATCGTTAGTGGAACATTTGTTGGCAAAACTCCATTACCCTGGACCGGTGACAGTGGGACAGATGATAACAAAGCCCCGGGGAATGCGACCAAACATATCATCGCCATTACAGGCTACAATCAAAGCCAGGGAAAATTTATCGTTGATGATCCTGCCAGGAAAAGCACATTACTGGTTACGGCTTCACAACTTGAGGCTTTTATGGATGGGAATGCCGGGGCTTTGGCTGTTTCATCTTGAAAAAATGACCAGTATCTGGTTTGTGATGTGATTAGCCTGGTCGGGATTATCCTGATTATAATTACCACCAGACTAATCATTCTTTTTAATGGAGATGGGCATGCGTTGTCCCCAGTGCGGCACAGAAAATCCTGATAGCCAGGTGAATTGTATCCAATGTTCTGCGCCGTTAAATCCCGAATCATCTCAACCCAACACAGTTAATCATACGAATGCGAAACAAGAATTCTCTGAACCAGCTTTGCCTGGCGACGAAATTGGTGGTGTATCAGAAGACAGGTTATCAGCCTCTCTGGAAGTTGAAAACTCAAATGAATCAAACGAAGAACCTGTTGAGAAAACCCAACCCATTCAGATCAACGAACCGGGAGATGGTGAGGCTCCTGAAGCTAAACTCATTGAAGTGAAACAAAAGGAGGAGCCTCATACAGTTGTTGCAGCAACAGTGAGGAAGCAGGTTTCTCCCAAGAAAAAAACCAAGCCCAAGCAGGATAACAGCCTGCGTGTATTTTTCATTGCATTAAGCATCACCATGCTTATTCTTGGGCTTTCATTTGTTTTGATTCTCTCAATATTTAGTGAGCAATTTGGCCTGGCGAATTTTGAGCTTTTTTCCTTTCTAAAAACTGAACAAACATTAGAAGCCCCTCTTCCAGACAATGAGATTTTTTTATCCGGTCCGCTTGTATTACCAGCTGATGCAATATCGCCCCAAAATGTTGGCGAATTGAGCGAATTGGCCCGGATAGGAAAAGGGTGGCTTGGACAGGTGGTGTTTTCACCGGATGGGAATTTGCTTGTTACGCCAGCATCTTTGGGGGTGTTTTTCCTGGATGGACATAACCTTGCTGAAGTCCAATTTTTACCCATGGACAAACCTGTATTCCGGGCTGCGTATTCACCGGATGGATCGTTGCTGGCGCTTGCTGTTGGGTATGAGATTCAGATTTACAATTTGCGCGAATCACGGCTTATGGCTAACCTGAAAGGACATGAAAATACCGTCTCCAGTGTGACGTTTTCACCTGACGGTCGTTATTTATTAAGCAGTTCATGGGACCGCACTGTGAGATTGTGGCAGGTGGCAGACAGCAGCCAAGTTTACCGGCTGCGAATGGCAGGAGAAGTGACCAGTGTGGCGTTTTTGCCCGATGGCAGACAGTTTGTTATAGGACTGACGGATAAAACGGCTGGAGTTTTTTATACAGTGGATGGCTCCGTATCTAAAGTTCTGAAAGGTCATAATGGTTCCATATTAACTGTCGCGTGTTCACCAGACGGGAAGTGGATTGCCACAGGTGGAAATGATAAAACCGCAAAAATTTGGAACCAGGCTGACAGTAAACTGGAACGCACGCTAACCTGGCATGACGGCCCGATACTGGCCTTGCAATTTTCACCGGACGGGAAATCGATTGCTACGGCATCCAGCGATGGAACGGTGAGAATTTGGAATGTTCCTGATGGGAAACCGGTGCGAACATTGGGCGGTCATGCCAGTTATGTTTATGGGATAAGTTACTCGCCAGACGGGAAAACCATCACTTCGGCCAGTACAGACGGAACTGTTTGTCTGTGGGATGTTGAAAAGGGAATCCGACAATATTGCAAGGGCGGTTTCACGAATTATATTTACACGGTGGCAGTCTCTGAAGATATGTCTTACCTGGCTTTTGGTGATGAGAGTGGAAAAATTCAATTATTAAACCTATCAACAGGGGCTGTTTATCCACCTTTGCGTGGTCACAAAGGTTCGGTTCGCGATCTTGCCTTTCTGCCAACATCAGATCAATTGATTTCGGCATCCAGCGACGGGACAATTCGCCAGTGGATGCTGCCAGACGGCAGCCTGATCAGAACACTGACCGGGCATGAAGGTGTTGTGAACAGTATCGACTTGTCTGGAGACGGCGCATGGATCGTTTCGGGATCGGGCGACGGCACAATCAGGTTTTGGAATTCTAATGACGGAAGCCAGTTTCGCATGATTGGATCACTGGGCATGTCGGTGAACGATGTGGTTTTCTCAGCGGATAATTCGAGGGTGTTGTCTGGTGGCGATGACCGCCTTGCCAGGTTGTGGGATGTTTCGACAGGTGAGCAGGTTTTTCGCTTTCGAGGCCAGCGCGTAGCCATCAAGCAGGTTTTATTCATTCAAAATGACACGCAAGTGCTTACCGCAGATGCGGCTGATTTAATCCGTGTGTGGGAAACCGCCAATCAAAATTGGAAGGCAAGCATTGTTTTTGGGGGAGACCAGTTTGGCGCCATGGCGTTATCACCGGATAAAACCCTGCTGGCTGTTGCCGTTTTTGATCAATTGCGTTTTCAGACCAACATAGAAATCTATCGAATGAATGACCTGGCTTTATTAGCCAAATTGGCCGGGCATACCATGCCGGTCAGACAGCTTCAATTTTCACCTGATGGACGCTGGTTAATCTCGGCCTCTGAAGACGGAACGATTCGATTCTGGGGTGTGCAGCCATAGACTAGTGCCGGAAGTGCCGGAAGCCTGTGAAAATCATAGCCAGGTGATGGTTATTGGCTGCTTCGATGGTTTCTTCATCGCGCACAGAACCACCGGGTTGAATGACAGCCGTAATGCCGGCTTTGGCTGCTTCTTCAATAGAGTCGGGGAATGGGAAAAAGGCATCGGATGCCATGACGGCACCGGCAGCTTTCTCGCCAGCTCGCGATGCGGCAATGCGCACGCAGTCGACTCGATTGGGCTGCCCTCCACCGAGGCCAACGGTAGCGGTTCCCCTGGCAAAAACAATGGCATTCGATTTTACGTGCTGGCAGGCTTTCCAGGCGAATTGCAGCGCGGTCATTTCGTGGGCGGTGGGGGTGCGGTGAGTGGCAACCCGCCAGGTGTGCGATTGCACTGTGTCACCGGTGTCACGTTCTTGCATGAGCAAGCCGTGGTTGACCGAACGAATCTCGCAGTTGGGTGAAATGGTCATGTCGGGGAGCAATAATATCCGGCAGTTTTTTTTCTTTTGAAGGATATCCAGGGCTTTTGAGGAATAAGCCGGGGCGATGATGCACTCCAGGAAATGCTGTCCCAATGCATCCATGATTTTCTCATCACATTCACGGTTCAAAGCCAAAATGCCTCCGAAAGCGGAGACGGGGTCACACTCGAGGGCGAGTTGAAATGCCTGCACCAGATCTTCATCGCTGGCAATGCCGCAGGGCGACAGGTGTTTTACAATCACCGCGGTTGGCTGCTCAAAGGAAATGACTGCCCGCAACGCAGCGTCAAGGTCCAGAAGGTTGTTGTAAGAGAGTTCCTTTCCCTGTAATACCTCAGCCCCCAGTGGTTTTTGCGGCCTGTCGAGGTGAATTAATACGGCTTTTTGATGCGGGTTTTCACCGTAACGCAAAGGAGTGGCAGGAAAGGGAGCAAGATAGCCGGGTATTTCAACGGGAGAGGAGGCCTCAAGCGTTTTGGATAAATAGTCGGTGATACTGGAATCGTATCGGGCGGTTAGCGCAAAAGCTTTAAGCGCCATTTTTTTGCGGGTTTCAGGGGAGCAAGAGCCGGTGCTTTCCAATTCGGCAAGGATTAATTCGTAATCTTCCGGGTTTGTGACCACTGTGACACGTTCGTGATTTTTGGCGGCAGCTCGCACCAGGGCTACGCCGCCAATGTCAATCATTTCAATGGCCTCGGCCAGTGTGGTTTGTGGTTTTTCAATGGTTTTACTGAAAGGATATAAATTGACTACAACCAGGTCGATGAGGCTGGCGTGGATTGTTTCCATGTCTTGAAGGTCGTCGGGAAGATCGCGCGCCAGGATTCCGCCGTGAATGACGGGATGCAAAGTTTTTACACGGCCGTTTAATATCTCGGGGCTGCAAGTGTAATCGGAGACTTCTTCAACCAGCAAACCTGCTTCACGAATGGCTTGCGCTGTGCCGCCGCTGGCGAGCAAGCTCCAGCCCAGCTTTTGCAGGCGGCTGGCAAAATCAATCAGGCCGGTTTTATCAGATACAGAAATCAGGGCAACAGGCATGGTTTTATTCTCCCGTTTATTTCTTTTACAGTGTATGCGGATAATGGATTAGAAAGTCATTCTCATTCTACACCGAGTGATGACCGTATGGGGATTATTTAGAGTAATTATTTTGAAATTTGCGCGTAGTTGATGATTTTCGTTTCAGGTGTTGCTTTTTTTGCATGATACATGGCTTTATCTGCTTTTTCGATGAGAATATCGACTGTCTCTCCATCATCAGGGAAGATGCTGATTCCGATGCTGGCAAAAACCTGCAATTCAAGTTTGTCAATCTTTATTGGTAATGAAATGGAATCCAACACTTTGAGACCGAGTTCGTGAATGCTGTTAAAACCTCCTGGATTCTCCAGCATGATGACAAATTCATCACCTCCAAAGCGTGCAATGGTGTCGCTTTCCCTGGAGAAAACATCCTTGATGCGCGTGGCGATGATTTGAAGAAGCAAATCACCAACCTGGTGACCATGCGTATCGTTGATCTCTTTGAACCCATCCAGGTCCAGAAATAATATCGCCAGGTTATGATTCGATCTGCGAGACAGGGTGATGGCGTGTGAAAGCCGGTCAAAGAACAGAATCCGGTTGGGCAAATCCGTAAGCGGGTCATGGGTGGACAGGTATTTCAATTTGCTTTCGACCTGCTTTATTTCGGTAATGTCATTGTAAATGCCCAGGACGCCCACAATTTTATTATTTAAAATCACTGGAACACCCTGAATGTCCACATCGAGGGCGGTGTTGTCTTTGCGTTTGCGCTTTGCAATGACATGAATACATTCACCCTTCATCACCCTGGCTGAGATGGAATTGGCGTGAGGACGGGTGTGGTCGGTGGTGATTAATTCATCAATGTTTTTGCCAACCACCTCGCCTCTAGAATAACCAAACATTTTTTCAAAAGCCGGATTGAAGGATTGGATATTATGTTGTAGATCGAGCGTCACAATGGCTATGGGGGCTGATTCGACCAGTGTTTCATAGTATTGTTTTTGTTCGGCTATGTGATTGGTTCTTTCGATCACAATTTTCTCAAGATGGTTTTTTATGCGGGTTAATTCCTGGTTCTTTATTTCCAGTTCCTCCTTCATGGCGAGCGATTGGATGAAACCCGTGGACAACGAATCGGAGATTACCAGGATGATTCCCAGGCAGGCATATTCCAAAAGATAGAAGAACCTGTAAAACCCGAGCACCACCGCTGCATCGTTCATTGATCCCAGGAACAATAATACCGAAGAAATGAAAATGGGGGTGAATTTTTTCTTTTCACCCATCTGATAAAAACGAATAACACCGCTAAAAATAAACAGTGCAACCAGCATCGCCAGCAAGGTGGTCAGGTTGGTGAGCCAGCCTGGGGTGGCTTCAAAATAAGTGATTTTGATGTTTAATAAATCGATTGATTTAATCGATTGTGTATCCATAATCCAGGTTCTAGGAGAATGATCGAACATTTGAAAAAGTGCGGCAACGGCCTGGTAAATGGTGCACAGAATCGTCAATCTTTTTGACAGGCAGCCGGTGTAGTCGTAGATGAACCACATTAAAAAGATGCCAAACAGGAAAAAGGTGGCAAGTTCGGCTCGCTGCCAGAGCACCCCCTGATAAATGGAGGCGGCGTTATAAAGTCCGGCGCTCTGCGATGCATAGGCAGCCGAAAGCAGTGCGCTGATGGCAAAGAAAAGATAATGTTTGGTGTTTTGTGTGGCGAGGTAGATTTTTAAATAGTGATATCCGACATAGATTGAAATGGCGGCTACTAACAGGGGTGGTATGGATGCAATGGATAGAAAAGAAGTATGCATTCCAGAGTTCTATGTTTGAAAAATGTAGTTGATAGTCTGGCTGTAATGATCTATGTGACAGAAATGTTGCGATGACCCATTCCCTATATTATAAAACAATGAAACTAAAATGGAGTTTGCTTCAAAAAAGTACTGAACAATGGAGTAATTCGGGATAAGATGATTTGGCAATGCTGCTTTATAATAAAGGCCGGTGATTGAGATGCAAATGATTCTTAAAAACATTCAGGACTTGAACTTATCGAAACCAGCCATCATTCTGATCCTGATCCTTGCGGCGTGGATTGTTCACCGCCTGTCGGGGTTTTTTACCAGGATCGTGGAGAAAATTTTTTCCCTGGCGCCAAAAGATGAAATGGATGCAGACCGACGTAAGACCATCCGTTTCCTGCTGAGCAGCGCCATCAGTTTTTTAGCGTTTTTTGCAGCGGGGGTGGCCATTGTGGGGCTGTTTGTGTCGATTGACACACTGGTGTGGGTGGTGGGCTTGTTCAGCGCGGCGTTTGGCCTGGCAGCCAGGCCGGTGATCAGCGATGTGCTGACCGGATTTAATTTCTTGTTCGCCGACACGTTCTCGGTAGGCGAGAAGGTGGAAATGACCGGCATTGAGGGTGTAGTTGAGGCCATCAACCTGCGCACCACATTCCTGCGGGCGCCCAACGGTGAGCTGTATGTCATTCCCAATGGCGAAATTCGCATTGTGCGTAATTTCAGCCGCGGCAAGTATTCACAGTGCAACATTGTCATTCGCATCGCCTCATCCGACCTGGGCAGGGCGCTGCCGCTGCTGGAGCGTTTGAAATCAGAGGCGATGCTTACCATGCCCGACATGATTGAACCCTGGAAAGTGATCAGCGAGGGTGGGGTGATCGGGCAGCATACCGAGCTGACCATTCTGGCGAAGGCCATGTTTGGCAAGGCAGCCGAGATGAAACCGCATTTGTTGAAATTAATTCAAGAAACATTCTCAGCTGAAGGCATTGGTTTAATGAATTAAGATGAGAGATTTGGTGAATTCCCGATGTATAATCGGTTCTGAAATTATTCGAAATAAATTCTTGGAGTAAATGTTATGGAAAACCCACAAACGCCGCAAACCACCGATTTTATCCGCGAGATTATCAATGAACACAACCGGAGCGGGAGGTTTGACCAGCGTGTGCACACCCGTTTTCCACCAGAGCCGAACGGTTATCTGCACATCGGGCATGCCAAATCGATTTGCCTGAACTTCGGCGTGGCGCAGCAGTACGGCGGTTTAACCAACCTGCGTTTTGACGACACCAACCCCAGCAAGGAAGATGTTGAGTATGTTGATTCGATCCGCGAAGATGTGCGCTGGCTGGGCTTCAGCTGGGATGAGCGCGAATTCTACGCATCCGATTACTTTGAGCAGATGTACCAGTACGCGCTGGAATTCATCAAACTGGGCAAAGCTTTCGTGTGCGATTTAAGCGCCGAAGAGATGCGCCAGTACCGCGGCACGCTGACCGAACCGGGCAAAGAAAGCCCCTACCGCAACCGCAGCGTGGAAGAAAACCTGGACCTGTTTACACGCATGCGGGCAGGCGAGTTTGAAGACGGCAGCCGCACGCTGCGCGCCAAAATTGACATGGCCTCGCCCAACATGAACATGCGCGACCCGGTGATGTACCGCATTTTGCACGCCACGCACCACCGCACCGGCGATGCCTGGTGCATTTACCCAATGTATGACTACGCCCACTGCATATCGGATTCAATCGAACACATCACCCATTCGATTTGCACGCTGGAATTTGAAGACCACCGCCCGCTGTACGACTGGTTTTTGGACCAGATCAACGTTTATCACCCACAGCAAATTGAATTCGCGCGACTGAACCTGACCTACACGGTGATGAGCAAGCGCAAGTTGCTGTCGCTGGTGCTGAAAAACCTGGTGAGCGGCTGGGACGATCCGCGCATGCCCACCATATCGGGTATGCGGCGGCGCGGCTATTCACCGGAGGCCATGCGCAGGTTTGCCGAGGTGATTGGTGTGGCCAAGAACAACAGCACGGTGGAGCTGGAACTGCTGGAACACGTGGTGCGCGACGACCTGAACCAGAACGCCCCGCGCGTGATGGCGGTGCTGCACCCGCTGCGTGTGGTGGTCGAGAATTACCCGGACGACCTGGAAGAAGAATTTGATGTGCCCAATTTCCCGCAGGACCCCGAACGCACCGAGACGCGCAAGGTAACCTTCTCGAAAGTGGTGTATATCGAGCAGGACGACTTCATGGAAGAGCCGCCCAAGAATTATTACCGCCTGGCACCGGGACGCGAAGTGCGCCTGATCGGCTCCTACTTCATCACCTGCACCGATGTGGTGAAAGACGCCGCCGGCAATGTGGTGGAGTTGCGCTGCTCCTATGACCCGGCCTCGCGCGGCGGGCAAACCCCCGACGGGCGCAAGGTGAAAGGCACCATCCACTGGGTGTCGGAAAAGCACGCGGTGGACGCTGAAGTGCGCCTGTATGACACCCTGTTCTCGAAACAAAATCCTGACGAGGTGGAAGAGGGCCAGGACTTCACTGCCAACCTGAACCCGAATTCACTGGAAGTGCTGCAGCATTGCAAGGTGGAGCCCGGACTGGCGCAGGCCAATGCGGGGCACCGCTACCAGTTTGTGCGCCAGGGCTATTTCTTTGTGGACCCCAAAGATTCGACGCCGGAAAAACCGGTGTTCAACCGCACGGTGGCGCTGCGCGACACCTGGGCAAAAGTGAAGAACAGTTGAGAAAAATTTGCCCAAAAGCCCAGAATTTGGGTTATAATCGGCAATGCAAACGGGGCGTGGCTCAGCCCGGCTAGAGCGCACGGTTCGGGTCCGTGAGGTCGGCGGTTCAAATCCGCCCGCCCCGACAAAATAGCACCACAGGCATCATAGTTACCCGAAAACGCAAGATATGATGTCCGTAGTTCACGAAAAACTATAAACAACGCCTACTTTAGGCAATATAGTTTTTTGCCCTACCGAAGCACCAGGTTTAAAAAAAGCCTGGTGCTTTTTGTTATTCGATACCAAAAATAAATTATGTGAACCAAAATTCACGCACCGGAGGGAATATAGATGGCAAACTTAACTCTTAATCAAGTGGTTGCAGGATATGAACTCGCTGCGCATGCTCGCAAATTGAGTGAACATACCATCCTGGATTATCTGGGAACATTCTCGAAGTTTTCTCGATTTTTAGAAGACGATCCAGATTTTAAATCCATCACCATTGAGCAGGTACGAGAATTTCTGGCAAATCAAACGACCGTAAGTAAAAAGACGGTCCTAAATTATCATACGGGGCTTTCAGCTCTGTGGACTTGGGCGGTAAAAGAAAAATTAGCCGACTTCAATCCACTCGAAAATGTCAAACGCCCCCGACCTGAACAGCGTGTCATTGAGCCTTTTACTGAACAGCAGATTCGTCTCATGTTAAACTCAGCCTCACAATCAAAGGTTTATTCTCGCCCTGGGAAAAAGCCCTGCACAAATACCCAACCAGATGCAATTCGGAATCGAGCCATCATTTTACTTTTACTGGATACCGGGATCCGTGCCCAGGAACTTTGTGATCTGCGCATCCGCGACGTGGATCTACGCGAGCAATTCATCAAACCGTTTGGGAAAATGAGTAAAGAGAGAATAATCCCAATAAGTGCAAGGACTGCTCAGTCTATTTGGAAATATCTCGCATCAGAACGGAAAGATGCTTTAGTTGACAAACCTCTTTTTGTGACCGGAAATAACAAACCCCTGCAGCGTGATCAGCTCTACAAACGATTGAAGACCCTGGCAGATCGTTGTGGCATTCAGGACGTTCATCCCCATCGATTTCGCCATACTTTTGCTATTAATTACCTGCGCAATGGCGGCGATATTTATACCCTGCAAAAAATCCTGGGACATACCACACTGGACATGGTGAAAAATTACCTGGCGATTGCTGAGACAGATATCTTCACCGCCCATCGCCGCGCCTCGCCGGTTGACCAGTGGTGTTTGTAAGTTGTATACTATTCTCATCTTTCACGCACACTGGGGTAATTTATGAACACTCTCTACTACGGCGATAATCTTTATATCCTCCGCGAGCACATCCCATCCGAATCGGTTGACCTGGTCTATCTGGATCCCCCGTTCAATTCCAACCGTTCTTACAACGTCCTCTTCAAAGATGAATCCGGTCAAAATGCCGATGCCCAGATCACTGCATTCGACGATACCTGGCATTGGGGGCCTGCCGCTGAACAAACCTTTCACGAATTAGCTTCAAACGCTCCTCTCCAGGTCGCCAAGATGATTGATGCCTTGCGACAGTTCATTGGTGAAAATCAGATGATGGCTTACCTGGTCATGATGGCTGCCCGTCTGGTCGAACTGCACCGCGTATTGAAGCCATCCGGCAGCCTGTATTTACATTGCGACCCGACAGCCAGTCATTATTTGAAAATAATTCTTGATGCAATTTTTGGCGCTGAAAACTACAGAAACGAAATTACATGGTTAAGATCACGTAACCCAAAAGGGTCTCAATTCGATTCGAAACAATTTAGCCCTGATACAGATATCATATTATTTTATGCAAAAAGTTCGTCAGTTACGATTAATTATAAAGAGATAAAAACTAACCTTACCGTTGATGAATTGAATAATAAGTATGATCGTTTTGATGAGAATGGAAGATTTACTGACGGGCCGATTCTTAGGTCACCTTCTATGGGAGAGCGACCTAATCTTGTTTATGAGTATAAGGGTTATATACCTGGATCATTCGGTTGGCGAGTAACTCTTGAAAAATTAATAGAAATCGATAACGCAGGAAACTTAGGATGGTCATCATCAGGAAAACCTTATAGAAAATTACGTCCGGATGATGATACTGGCGGCCCTGTAGGAAATTGTTGGACAGATATTTCTTCAATAAACCCTCAAGCAGCCGAACGGCTCGGTTATCCAACTCAAAAGCCTCTTGCATTATTGGAGCGTATCATTCAGGCATCTTCAAACCCTGGCGACGTTGTTCTCGACCCCTTTAGTGGCTGCGGGACTGCTATTTCAGCCGCACAAAAACTCAACCGCCAGTGGATCGGCATTGACATTACCCATCTTGCCATCAACATGCACAAATACCGCCTCAAAGATATGTTCAACCTCGAGCCTGGCAAAGATTACCAGGTTATCGGTGAACCGCAAGACCTGGCAGCTGCCCAACAGCTCGCTCGTGAAGATCGTTATCAATTCCAGTGGTGGGCGCTTTCCCTCATCAATGCCCGCCCACTCGGTGGAGAAGCCGGCAGTCGCACTGGGAAGAAAGGTTCTGACAAAGGCATTGATGGCCAGATTCCCTTTATCGATGACCAAAAATCGCGCATCAAGTATGTAGTCGTCCAGGTCAAATCCGGTCATGTCAACAGCGCCCACATCCGTGACTTGCGCGGCACGTTGGATCGCGAAGAGAATTCCCCTATTGCTGTTTTCCTTACCCTGGAAGAACCGACCTCTGAAATGAAAAAAGAGGCAGTATCTGCCGGCTTTTATACATCAGCGTTGTGGCAGCGTGATTATCCCCGCATTCAAATCCTCACCGTGCAAGAGCTCCTCAACGGTGCCACGGTGAACATGCCGCCAACCCAGGGTGGCTTTAAAAAAGCCCCGAAGGTCGATCAATCCGACGCCTCGCAGCCTGATCTTGGTTTCTAAATCATTTATCCAATCAAAAAGCCTGGGAATTCCCCAGGCTTTTTATTTACACCTTTTCCGACATTCGCTCCAAATAATCCGCCCAAACCAGCGCCAACTTCTCTGCATCACTGGGCTCGCTCGCCGGTGGTGGCGGCTCCTGCGTTTCCGTGGAAACGCTCACCACGGTGGCCAGCGTCGATTCCCCGAACTGCACGCAAATCCATTCCGTGCGCTGCGCCTTCTTCACACGTCCCCATTGCTGACTTGTCCCGACGGTCACCAGCTCCACCAGGTCGACCGTTGCACCGCGCAAGTAGGAACCGATCAGGCGCCCGTCCGGATATTCCGGCGTAGCCCGCACATTGAGCGCATTGGCTGCCACGGTCGCTTTGGCAATCACCGTTTCATCCGGATCGATTCCCTTACCCACCAGCATCGGGTAGGGATCGACCGCACCGTCATAGCCGTTACCCGGGCACAGCTTGTTTCCTGCCGCGTCCAGCGGGCGTAGCTCAAAGTGCAAATGCGGACCTGTGGAAAAACCGGTGTTATTTGACCGCGCAATCACCTGGCCAGCCTTCACGGTTTCGCCGGCGCACACCAATGCTTCTTTGAGGTGACCATAGATCCCCAGGAAATACTGCCCGTCTTTTTCATGCCTGATCTTCAGGTGGGTGCCATAGCCGGTGGGTTCCTTCTTGACTTCTGATACCACGCCATCCATGCAGGCATAGATTGAGCTGCCTGTCGCCACCGCCCAGTCAATCCCGTTGTGGCCTATCAAACCAAACTGTTTGTAAGTCGATGCCCAGGGCGTGATCCCAAAATACTGACTGATGGTTGCGTTTTCATCTACCGGGTAATTTATCCTCATTTTTTTACCTCTTTCGATAATTGGTCGATTTTCTTTTTTGTTTGTGAGAGATCGGCTTCAAGAGCCGCCACTTTTTCTAGCATTGGATCAACCGATTCCACATACTGCTCTGGATTCTTTTCATATTCGACTGCCGGCATGCGCACCACTCTGCCGTCATCATAGGTCAAGATAACATCCATCAACGCTAAATCGTTTCCCTCTGTCCCATTTGCATCGTATTCCACAATCATTATTCACCGTCCGCAATAAATTCAATATACGAGATTGTCCATCGATAACTGCTTGATGATGCGTGCTTTCCGTTGACGACAAATTTCAAAATATGTAAACCATTGGTCATCACCTGGACATTGGCAATTGTGAGCACAACATTGTAAGTAGTGGCTGAAGCGTACCAATCCTGCCCGGTCGCGATGGATACATTATCGAGGTACCAGTCCAACTTGCCGCAATTGGTCGCTTTCACGCCGCACACAAATAGCGTGTAGGTGCCCTTCGCAAGATATACGCTTTCAAAAGAAACAAAACCATTCGTGATGGTATTCGGCTCCCCAAAAAAAGTTAACCGTTGGGATGTGCTAATCGTTACTTTCGAAGTATCCCCTTTGGGGTGCAGCCACGGCAAAAATGCTCTCGCAGGCATAAGCGGTTTACTGCCCGTTGAGTTATTCTCAATCAGGTATTCTTCCAGCTCTTCATCGGCCAGGTCATCCACAAATGTAGTGGTTACATTATTCATCACCTCGCCAACAAAATAATAAGGCTCGGTCTCATCTGCCTTTGTTCGGTAAATCCTGCGGGTTTTAGTACCCCAGGGGCCGGTTGGAATATTCGATAAATTGACAATTTTCGCTGACCCGCTGACAGTAGCGATGTTGGATACCGGGCTTGCTGCGGTCTCCCCCATCTCATCAACAAAGGTAACTTTATATCGATGCGCGCCTACATCGACATTGCCTGCTGTGCCAGATACCGTGGCCGTTATGGCCGTTCCCGGAGAAAGAATATTCCCATTCGCACTGACGAGCAGACTCTTTTCGGTATTGAAGTAATAGCAGGGATATTGATCCAGATAAAGCCACGCCTCGTTATTCACTTCATCCCAACTGGCGTCTCCTGCGCTTTCCTGCTCTGCAACGATCGAGAAATTATCAAAAGCCGTGTTCCAGGTAGCCGCTCCGCCAGCGTTGGAATTCACTCGAAAATAGGTGTAAACTTCAATCGCGGCTTTGGTTGCGTTTGCCGGGGCAAGAAAACTTCCGCTATCTTCCCGCCAGCTTGTTCCGGGTGCCGTGGTCGACAGAGTATATTCAGCGACTACATTATCCGCAGCGTCATAGAAAAGCGCTTTTGAATAAAACGTTCTGGTATAGGTGTTTCCTGATTTTGTTGAATAAGTGACCGTTTTCACCCGGACAGAAAAATGGCAATTGGTCTCACCGGTAATCGTTTTCTTGTCCGTTGTCGTTTTTATCCACGAATAGATATTGTCGTCTGTAACATCAGAATTATTGGGTGCAGTCTGATTGTGTTGTAATCCATAAAGCCCTTCATAAACATAAGATGCATTATTTGTGCAGGTATATCCATATCCACAAAACGAGCTGTTTCTACCCCTTGTAATGGTAAATTCAGACAGGTCTCCCAGTTCAAATCCCCGGTTGTCGCCGAGAATTTCAACCTCATCCAGTGAGCCAGCGATAAACTTCCGATATTTTCCGCTTACTCTTAAACCCCCAACCAGTATCTGATCATTATCAGCCTGCGGGAAAATGCCAAACCGCAGACGTTTTTCCTGTTTACCATCTTTCAGGGATGCGATGTGATCGTAAATAAAATCAATACCGCTGACAATGATCCCCTGCGAATTCAATTGCACATGACCTTCAGCAAACGCACCGGAACCTTTTTGAGAATCAAGCCAGAATTGAGGTTCACCTTCGTCATCGAAACCGACAAAATGACAATGAATGCCAATCAATTCGAATAAGTCTTCTCCACTTAGGAGCATACGAAGATATTGGCCATCCATCATTTTGAATAAAAATGCGCTGAACTCCCCAAGATCAACAGCAATTTGATCGACAGCATCGACTTGCACTGGTCTCTGTTCCAGTGCCGCCACCCGATTCAGCAGCGCGCGAAATTCATTGCGCAGATCGGCGTCGCTCATGCTGTCAAGAAAGTCACTCATAAGGTTGCCTCCAGATTCATGCCTACTTTGTTGGTTGCCTCGTCGTACTCCATTGCTGCAATCCGGATAATCCCGCGCCAGCCGCGCACATCGCCGGGCAGCCTGGCATTGGCCACATGCAAAATACCCGTGTTCCCCAGGGCGATATTGGCGAACGTTTCACCCACGTCCAGCGCATTGGCGCGAATTTTCAAGAACGGCTGCCGGCAATTCTCCAGTTCCACCTGGCAGCTCTGCAAGAGTGTGGTGTCCACCGTCACACCCGCAAATTGCACCACCTTGCTGCGCAGCCGGTAGTGATTGATCGATTCTTCGTCGATCACCGGCCCGGCCTGCAGGCGGCTGGCTTTGCTGCTCTGGCTGCCGATCCCGATGATGCTGTTCCAGATATCTCCATCCACGGTCAATTGTGTGATTTCGATATTCGCCTCGTCGCCGGTGCTCTGGAACAGGAAGTTGGTATCCACGCCCAGCCGGCGTTTGAAATCGAAAAACAGCACCAGGTGGTTGTTCAAATCGCGCGCCGGGCGAATTTGCATTTCCATCCCGGTCGCCGTGGCCAGCTCCTGCAGCTGCACCCAGATGGTACGCTGGTCAATCTCATAATCACGGTCCACCTCGTCCAGGTCGACTTCCCCGGGGCGAATGAGCAAGTCTTCCTGGGCGTTGGCCATTTCCAACAGTTGCAGGGCAATCTGCCCCGGCGAGCCGTGCAGCGTCATGGGTTCTTCCGGTGTGCGTTGCGCCAGCAGATATTCAGCCGGGTACAGCGTCACGCCCACCGGCAGCAGTGCATCCCAGGGCGGGTCAATCATCCCCGCCCATGCCGGCAGCCGGGCATGTTCAACCAACACCATCCGGCCGAAATCCAGCCAGTCTGCCAGGTCGCTCTCTGCCAGCGTGATCCTGGCTTCCCCGCCGTCATTGATCGCCCAGCCGCGCGTGCAGCTGGCGTGTACTTCGCCGGCGGATACGCCGTTCAAGTGATAACCAATAATTCGGCTCATCGCATCCTCGGATACCAGCTCAAGGCTATGTTCAGTGTGCCCATTTCTTCAGCTGTGATTTGCAGCGTGTTCGCGCCCCGTTTCAGGCTCAGCCACACCTCGCGGCTCTCGTCATCCAGCAGCAGGGCATTGTGAGCCGGCGTGCTGCCGTAGTGAGCGCGGTAATTCTCACCATCGATGGTGAAAGATTGGTTTAACCGCATGGGGTATGACACAATCAGGCTTTCGCCCGTGGTCAAGTTGGTGATGGTCAATGCCAGTGGGTAGTTATCGTTCTGCCCCAACAAACTTCCGGAAGGCAGTTTGGCGCTGGTGAACACCACCTCGGCCGTCAAAACCTCCAAGTATGCCGCAGCATCAGCCAGGGCTGTCAGGCTGCCCGTGATCACAAAACGCACGAAGCGTGGGGTGAGGGTGGTGGCTTTCTCTGCCTGATTGACCGGCGTCCAGGTGTTCAGATTGATGGGAGTCTGCTCGTTCCAGACCGAGACCCACTTCTTTCCATCGGCGCTCTTTTGCAACCCGGCGGTACTCATCCAGCGCACGGTATTGCGCATCTTTTGCGCTATGGCGCTCACCTCATCGAAGCCGCCCGCACTGCCCAGCAACCAGGCGACCGTCGCGCTCTCGTTCTGCCAGCGCCCGATTTTTTGCCAGCAGCGCATGGCCATGCCCAGCGCCGGGTCGCCCGTCTCGGCGTCCTTGCTGATCTGGTATGCCTCCGATAACTTGCCCGTGGTGGTCAGCACCGGCGTCCAGCTCCCCGGTCGGTTGGGGTTAGACGGATCATAGAAGCCGCTGTCTGCGTTGTACACCCACTTGCCATTGTCAGACAGCGACAGGTCGAACATCGGCTTTTCCAGGTCATAATCATCATCACCGATTGCCGGGTCTGTGGCGGCGCTGTTGCCCATCAGCACGTGGATCACATTCTGGATGTATTGGAAGGTGTCTCCCGCGCTGTGCGCCTGTGGGATGGTTCCCAGGGCTCCGCGGCTGGAAATGATGTTCACGCGGCCGCGCTTGGCGTCTGTTCCGCTGTATTGCAGCCATTCGCTGCCGTGATACAGGATCCCGCTGGCCGGTAGCGCCTTCAAAACGCTCTGGGTGTTTTTATCCACCACGAAGGATAATTCGCCGATGTCGCCGCTGCTGGCCACTGCAGTTTTAAGCTTCAGGCTGTATCCAGGGTTGATGTCTGTCACAAACCACACCCTGGTGTGATCGGTGTTCGCGTCCGCAATCCACCGCGGCACCTGCTGCCCTCCGATGGCAATCCGCAGGTCAAAACAATCTGCGCGTAGCTTTCCGGCTGCCACCAGCGCCGCGGTGTCCAGAATGATGCACCAGGCGCGGCGTCCATAATTGATTCCCGGCACGTTCACCAGCTGGTACAGATCCTGATACAACCAGCCGTTCACCGGGCTGTTGGTGGGGGTAATCTCCAGGCACAGGCGCGTGTTGCTGTGACCGCCCACGTTCACCGTTTTGGTTTGACCGCTGGCGGTTACCGTCCAGCTGTCCGTTTCCGGAGAAACGCTGCGCCACATGCTGTTGCCGCAATCCAGCAGCACCGTGAAACGCACCGGATCGCTCTGATCCTGGGTCAGTTCAGCCACCTGGCATTGAATCTGATAATCTTCACCGGCGAACGATTCCACCAGCAGTCCTTCCTTGCCGGGTGCCAGGGCTTCCTGGAAGGTCTGAATTAATGCAAAGCGATTCTCGTAGTTTCGCAACCGCACGTCCAGGGCGATGGTGCGCACTTCCAGCGTGTGTGTCCCGGCGCTTTTTGGATAGCCGCCCGGGATGCTCACAAAACTGTTGTTGCTGCTGGCCAGGTTGTGCATGCCCACCACTCTGCAGCGGTAGTTTGCATCGTTTAAACTGAAACCATCAAAAGAGACGACCTGGTACATTACCATCTCCTCGTTTTCATTGACTGGCCAATGCGGCTGCCGGTCTGCCCGCCGATGTTCACCTTGTCGTAAAAGGTGTAATACTCATTCAGCGCGCCGTAACCCGCCGCCCCGCCAGCCAGCGCCAGTGTGCGAAAACTGCCGTTGACCTGGTTGGTCATGGCAGAGGCGCTTTGTTGAATACCCTTTAGAAAACCTTCCACGGTTGAAGCACCGATGGGAATCATGACTTTTGAGGGCGAGTTGATATTCAATGCTTTTTTGACGCCGTCCACAATCCCCGTGAAGAACTTCTTCACATCCGCGGCAAATTTCTCTTTCATGCTTTGAATGCCCGACCACACCCCGTTGACCATCTGCTTGCCAATATCTTTGAACTCCCAGGCATGACTTTTGAATGCCTGGATGACGGCGGTAACAATCTGTGGAATGGCTGCAATCAGCACCGGGATGGCGCTGATCAAGCCCTGTTCCAGTCCGATGATCAACTGCAATCCGGCGTCGATCAGCAAGGGCAGGTTGGCTAGCAGGGTTTGTACGATCAGCAGGATGGCCTGTACGATTGCCGGCATCAGTTGCGGCAAAGCCTGGCTGATTCCGTTGGCCAGCGCCACCACCATTGTCAGCGCGGCTTGCACCAGCATGGGCAAATTTGCCACAATGGCATTGATCAGCGTCAACAGTAGTGGTACCGCAGCCTGCATCAACTGGGGAGCTGCCACAATCAGAAAATCCACCAGGGTGGTGATGATTTGCATGGCTGAGTCAATCAAAACCGGTAAATTTTGTGTCAAAGCACCGATCAGGCCCTGCATAATGCCCAGTCCGGCTTTCATCAGCGCAGGCGCCTGTTTGGATAATTCCTTGACCATCTCGCCTGCCAGTTGCGAGATACCTTCCCCCATCTTGCCAAAATCGCCGTTGGATTCCTTTACAATGCCGGCGAAACGTTTTAAATACCCGCCGCCCACACTGGCGACCTTGCTCAATGCCGGCAGGAACATGCTGCCAATCTGCATGCCGGTGCCTTTCAAACCACTTTTCAGCATGTCCAACTGGTCTTTGAAATCAGCGGCTGCATTGACGTCGTCTTCAGACAATACAGCGCCCACGTCGTGCGCTTCCTCACTCAGCCGCCTGAATTCATCCGCGCTGGTGCTGATCAGCGGATTGAGCTCCATCGCCGAGCGTCCGAAAATTTCCATCGCGGCAGCATCGCGTTCTGTATCGTTGGACATATTTCGTAACGCTTCCAGCACGTCGTAGAAGACGTCTTCGCTGTCTCGCAGGCTGCCGTCTGCGTTTTTGACTGAAACGCCCAGGGCATTGAAGGCATCTGGAGTATTCTTCATGCTGCGCACCATCTTGGCCAACGCCCCGCTCATGGTGTTCAGGTCGGTGCCAACCTGGTCGCCAATGTATGCCAGTTCCTGTAAACGCTCCACGCCGATCGAGGTTTTCTGGCTCATTTCCACGATCTGCTCGCCGGTGGCTGCGGTGTCGACCGCCAGTTTGCCAATCCCAGCGCCAAGAGCTCCCACTGCGGTGGCTGCGCCAATCAGCCCCACCATCGTGGCTTTGCCGATTAAAGCCCCAGCCGTGGCGATGGTCTTCGCGCCGTTTCCAAAGGCTATGGCTGCCTGTCCTACGCTCCCTTTTAGCCGTTCCCAGGCCAGCTTGGTGCCGTTGACCTCGCCTTCATTCTTGTTGAGCGCCTGGTTGGTCTGGTTGAGTTCGCCCTGCATTTTGTTCAAGCCGGCCTTGGCTGTGGCCAGCTGATCAGCCAATTTCTGTGTGGCTTTGGCGTCCGCACCTTTTTCAGCCACACTTTTACGATAAGCCTCTTCAAGAATGCGTACTTTTTCCGATTGGCTCTTGATTTGATCGGTCAGGTATTTTTGCTTTGCCTTCAGTTCATCCTGGGCGCTGCCAAACGCCCTGGCTGCCGAAGAGGCCACTTTAAACTCATTGACGTTCTCCTGCATCTTGCGTTTGACTTGATCCATGCTTTGCTTGAAGCCGGTTGCATCAAGGGTTATTTTTGATTTCAGTTCGCCAACATCGCCCACGATTACCTTCTCTTTCTACGTAAGGCCGCCATGCACAGCGCGTTGAATTTGCGCGGCGTACAGCGCCAGAACTCTGCCTCGCTCATGCCCAGGTCTAAACGAGCTGTCAAAATCAGGGACGCCCAGTCCAGCTCATCCGGGTCGTCCCAGCTCATTCCCCCGCGGGTGCATTCCCGGTGGTAGATTGATTAACTGCATTCATGATCCCATCAAGAATTTTCGCCATATTTCCCGGACTTAAGAGTTGCCCGACATCCTGTAAAGTCAATTCAGGCATATCCTGGTGCAAACCAACCCACAAAAAGAAACGGATTGTGGTGGCCGGTTTCCCTTTCAAATCCTGGGCTGAAGTCAGAGCATCCATTGCGGCTTCCATCGAGCCATATTGTTCTTCCATATCCGCCCAGGCGTTGAAGTCATACCGCATGGTGTAAGTCTTACCGTCCAGTTCAATGGTCGGGGTTTTCTCTCGTACATCGGCTACTTTAGGCATGCTTCCTCCAATAATGATTGATTGGGCAGGGTGTCATCCCTGCCCATAAATTCCGTTTGATGGTTGATTACGCCGACAAGAAACTGTTCAGCTTGGTTGCGGTAAACCATTCTGCCGCGGTGATGCTGATGTCGTGTGTATCCACGATTTTCTTGATTTTGCCGGTCTTTGGTTCCGGCAAAGCCGTGCCTTTCAGCTTGGCAGACTGGAACTGCGGCGAATCGGTGGATGTGGCATAGTCCTTGGCGTCTTCCACGAATTCCACCCACAGCAGCCAGTGGAAGCGGCTCCCGCCGCCTTTAAGCGATTCTTCCCAACCAAAAGCCACAGCCGGTGAGACATCCGTCTGGCTTTCGGTCAGTTCTTTGGTTGTCGCGTCGAAATCCATGCCCAACAAAGCAGCTTTATCCGCTGCACTCAAAGCAGCCTGCTCGATGGTGACTTCGCGCGGACCCTTGCTTGCGGCAGTGAAAGCCGGCGCATTATCCGCATACATTTTTTCCTGATTGTTACTTGGCGAATCGTTGATGCTCACGCCGTTGGAAATTCGCACCGGTGTGCCGTAAGTCAGCGTGTTTGCTTCGGCATCATACGTGATGGGCGCATAATAAAAATTGGTTAAACCTACGCCCGGGTAAGCTTTTCCCATTGTTTACTCCTCTTCTTCCTCATCGGAATAAAATTCAAATGTTTGTGTCTTGTTGACAATCCTGTGTTCGGCAATCAGGGTGTCGCCTCCACTGCCGATCAGCCTGCCGCCAATGGCTTTCATGGCGTCTGGGATGGCATTGCACAGCGTGATGAAGTCCTCCACCTGGTTGGTGGGCGTCGTGAAGGAAATTTCATACGTCTGACGGCTCCAGATGGTGAAGTTATCCGCTGCCCGGTTGCTGGCGTTGTCCACCTCGCGAACCACAATGCGGGGAAAGACCTCTTCATTGGGCGACATCCACAGGAAAATTTGCAACCCCAGCGTTGCATGGTTCACGATTCCTGCGATGGTGCTGTCTGCTTTCAGTTTGGCCAAAATTGCCAGTCGTTTATCCGCCAAGTCCCAACTCCTCTCTCAAAGTGCGTTCCATTTCGGCCATTGCTTCGCTTTCCGATTGCTGCAGTCCAAATTCCATGAACGGATTTGCCCGAAAACCAACACGGCTGTAGAACCGGCCAAATTCGCTGAACTTCATGTAGAAATATGGATCATTGGCTCCCGTTTCCCAGCCGACCGTGGCGCTGGCTTCAAACTCGGTCACCCGTGGCGTGCTGCGCTTCACATTTTCGGCGGCGTGTTTGCCGGTGCGCCAGCTCTGCCGGCCGCTGGGACCGCGCGTCTGTTTTGACCGCGGGGCAACCTTCCCGATTCCAGCCGCCACTACACCGCTGCCGGCTTCCAGGGTGCGCTTCAAGGCCTGCTTGCGCACCTTTTCATCCAGCTTGTCCGCCGCCTGGATAAACTCATCTAGATTCGGCGCTTCCAACTCAACGCTCATTCCTTCACCCACTCCACACAGTACACCTCGCGCAGACCGCGCTCGATGGCCAGCGGCACATTGCTCTGGATATTCCAGGTTTTACCGTTCCACACAATGCGGTAACCGGTGGGTGTGATTGCTCTGGCGGTTGTCGTGTCGCGGATCCAGAACTTGGCCTGCCCGATGTCGGTATAGGCTCCGGCCTCCATCAGCTTGGTGCCGCGCATTTCTTCGGCTTGCGCCCACAGCGTGGCATACAGGGTCGTCCAGACTTCAATGGTCACATCGCCCACACTTGAGAGCGTGCGCGCATAAACCTGGATACGGTCCCTCATCCTGCCGGGGTTGTAAGCCATCAGAACCACACCGTCCGTTCAGATCTGAAACGCAGTTGTAAATGCATGGGCACCTCGCCGCTCAGCCGTTCCTCAAACCAGAAAGCCGCCAGCTGCATAATGTCGTTGCGCACCCGTTCGGGCACGTCGCTGGCTGCATCGCCATATCCGGCTGTAAACCGCACCCGCACCGCGCCCGACTCCAACAGCATTGCGCCGGGCAGGGTCTTAAACAGGATCACACCTGGGTCGCTGGCAGTATCCACCTGGTAATCCGTCCAGGTGTGCTCCACGCCGTCGCGGTCTATGTATTTCACCGAAATCACGTCCTGCAGCGGGGGGCGCAGCACCTGCATGCGGTAATCCTCCGGGAAGCAATCCACCACCTGTTCCAACGTCTGGGTGATGCAAGCCCGCCGGGCAATTCGCTCCCATTCCTCACGCGCAGCCTGGATCAGCGAGGCAATCAGGGGGTCATCCTGTTCACCGTCCACGCGCAAAAAAGCGCGCACCGTTTCCACAGAAACGGGCTCAACAGCCGGTGCAGTGATCACGCGGATGGTCGGCATGGGCGTTATTTCTCAGGTGCGTCTTCTGCCGTGGCCGCGTCAGCTTTGTCCACGGCTTTTTCCGGCTTTTCTTTGCTGGCGGCAGCCGGTTTTTCTTTGCGCGCCACTTCTTTCCAGCCCAGCGCTGCATGCGCCTCAACAGTTAATGGGTTCACAGCGATTGCCTCGCCGTCTTTTTCCATCCATACCAGGTTACTGTTACTTGCCATTTTTCACCTCGTTATATCAATCGTTCATGTTGGGGCACGGGTAAATTGCCCGTGCCCTTAATTTCTTATCCAAGCAGGATGGCGATATGCTCGCTTTTGACGGCTTTCACGCCCCACGCCAGACCCACCTCGTACGCCACGCGGCGGCGCTGGCGATACATGGCAATCTGGAAGGAGATACCGCTCAACGGGTCAGTTACCACCATCACATCATCGGCAGCATCACCGCCCTGGGGCATCAAGGGCACGCGCGCCAGCAAATGAATGGCGCTGCGGGCAAATGCCAGGTTCGCCGCATAGCTGTCGCCGATGGTCAGCGTACCGCCGTCTGCCACTGCCGCACGCAAACCGGGCTTATTGAGGGTGATGGTGCCAGCAGCTGCTACACCGGTTTTCACCACATATTTATTGGTGTTAGTGCCGAAGGTGACCACATCGCCGGATAGCACCGTGCCACTGCCGGTTTTCAGCACCACATCGGTGATTCCCGCCGCGTGTGCGCCGTCCGCCACATAGCTGCCACCGCCACCCTTGGTGTGGCTCTTGATCTGCGCCGATTCGCGGATCTTGAAGCCGTGGATGTCGAGCAAAATGCCCTGGCGCAGCAGCGCGTCATTTCCGGCTTCATTGGCTTTGGTCAACTGCGCCAATGTGCGCAGTGCCGCGCCAGCCGTGCTGTTAATCACCATCTGCAAATCGCCCATAGGCGCGCCGTTGTCCGCCAGAATTTTGCGTAAATTCGCCGGGTCAATCAACGAACTGGCAAACGGAGTGGTTCCGGCGGCGCCGTAAGCCCGCGAGGCGTAGGTATACAATCCCGCCAGGTCGGCTTCCACTTCATTCACCAGCGTGCGCATCGCCTGTGCAAACTGATCGCGCAAAATCACGTCATACATGCTGCCCAGGCCTTTTTGCTCTTCGCCTGTCCAGTAGAATGTCACCCCGCGGCTTTTGCTGATGGTCATGGTGTCGCTGCCGGTCGTGGTGTCTGCAGGGTCGGGACCGGTGGCGGCAGCGGCAATGTCAGCCGCGCTGGAAGATGCAACCACCGGGTAACGGATCGTCTGATCCTTGGCTACCTGCTCGGCGCTGGCATCCAGGGTAACTGCCGGGATCATGCCCACCAGCTCCCGGCTTACGATATCCACCGCTTTGTAGATGGTGGCGATTAAATTGGTAAGAGTATTTGCCATAATTGATGTCCTCGTTTCCTTGGGGATTCTTCACCGATTACTCGGCGATTTTCCCGCCCTTTTTGGCGTAATCCATGCGCTCCTGGGCGCTCATGGCTTCAAACGCGGCGCGGGTTATCTCAGCCTTGCTGCCGTCCGGTTTTTCAGCTTCGCTGCGCTCAGACAGGCTTTGCTCGGCTTCCGTCAGGCGTGCGCGCTCATCCTGAATGCGCGTGATCTGAACATCCAGGGCAGCTACCTTGCCCTTGTTTTCGCCTTCGCCCAGGATTTCGGCAAACTCGGCGCGTTCGGCGTCAGTCAGATCGCGCTGTTCCTGGTCGGCCAGGCTCACGATTTCGCGCGCCCGGGCGATCAATTCAGCCCGTTGTTTCTTCAATTCGCGTAAATTTTCGGTCATGAAATGCTCTCCTTCGATTAGATTTTTTTCGTCAATCTGAACGCGGCGCATCAGCACAGCCAGGCGCGCCTGCGCCTGTTGGGTGCCTTGCTCTGCCGCTTCGGGCGCCTGCCCTGGCATCAGATTCGCATCCGTCTCGACTGTTTCCACGGCTGCCTGGCTGTCCGCCGGGCTGCCGGTGACTTCTTGTTTCAGCTGCTGCAGTTCCTGCAGCGCCGCTTCTTCCAGCTCTTGCAGCGCCGCTACGATTCCCGTACCTTCCACGGCTGGCACATTCACCGCGCTGGTTTCTTTGCCCACCGGGTTGATGAAGATCAGGTTACAGGTCTGTTCGCCATTGGCAGTCTGGTACCTGCGTCCAGCCAGGTGACTGCATGTCGATCCAAAATAGGAGGAATTGCAGATCGAGCAAACGCAGTCGTCATAAAACCAGCCAATGGAAAAGCGGTCGATCTTGCCCTCCAGATAATCCATCATGCCGCGCCGGGTGGTCAATCGGATATCCTGCACAAACACACCGTTGTTGAAGCTGCAGGCGAGAATCGTCCCATCCCGGGCGTCGATGTCTGACACATCGTGATTGCGCAGGAAAGGCCTGCCGGCAAACGATGCCGCAAACCCCGGCAAATCTTCATCTTTGAACAGGTACGGGTTGCGTATCCTGCCGGTGCCGAACACCTGCGCCGTGAAATCCAGATGTTCCAGCTCGCCGCTCTCGATTTTGGGCAGCAGTTCAGCCCGCGAGGGCAAATTCAGGGTGTCCACCACCGGCAGAGAGTACAGCGCCGGGAACAGGCTCTTGGTTTTTTCAGGCATAATCATCCTCCAGATAGAAATTTTCCAGTTCAAGGTTTAACTTTCCGGGCAGCGATTCTGGCCATTCATCGATCTCGCTTTCCAGTTCGGCTGCCTGTAATTGCCCTACTTGCGCTTTACGCTCTGCGCTGTAGGCTGCCACGTACTCTCCCAGCCATCCATCTGCACTGCCGCACAGATTCTTCTGCGCCTGTAGAATTGGTTGAAAAATGCGGATCATAAACTCCGGGTGATCCACTTCATAAAACTGGCTCAGCCACTGCTGAAAGGCTTCAGGCTGCCCCTTGGCCAGAAAGCGCCGTGCAGCGCCGCGCACATCGTTTGTTTCGCGTTTCACCGCTCGCTGCACCGCGTCATGCCACAGGGGCGCTAACACATTGCGGCGGGCTGGTTGTTGTGGTTGCTCCGTTCCCGTGTTGCGTGGGGATGAGGTCATGTTCAACGGGGTGAGGTAGATATCGCCGCCCTCGTAAGGATTCATGTTCTCCCGTTCGCGCACTTCGTTGGGGCTCATGATGCCGTTGGTGATTGCCTGGGCATACGCGCCATAGCGTGTCACCAGGTCGCCGCGCAACAGGTCATCAAACAGGTGTTCCCAATAGCGATTCTTGCGCTCTTCCGGTAATAAAACCTGCTGCTTGAGCGATTGCTCGATGCGCCGCGTCCACGGGCGCAGGTTGTGGTTTACATAACCCTGTTCCTGGCTGTCGATGCCTGTGCCCCAGCTGGTCGACTTTTCCACGTCGCCGATCATGTGCGGCGGCACCCGGAAGATGCGTGCAATCTCGGTCACCTGGAATTTGCGAGTTTCTAAAAACTGTGCGTCTTCAGGTGGCAGCCCGATGGTTTTTAAATCCATGCCTTCTTCCAGAATGTCCGCATTGTGGGCTTTATCCGCCCCCTGGTGATTTTCATTCCACGATTTCTTAATGCGGTCGTATGCTTCATCCGACAGGGTTGAAGGGTGCGTCAGCACCACGCCCGGGCGGGCGTCGTTGGCGAAGAACTTCGAGCCGTATTTCTCGGTCGCCATAGCCAGCCCAATGGCGTTCCTGGCCAGAGCAATGCGGCTGTACCCGATCAGGCCGTCAAAGCCAAAGGCGGGGATGTGTAAAATTTCATCCCGAAAGAAGACCCGCTGCTTTCCCTCTGTGGAAATGTAGTCGTAGATCTTCTCACCTTTGACGCGCTTCACCGTCATACGGTCCGGGCGCAGCGGCCACATTTCTTCCACGTCCCCGGCTCCGTTGATAATTAATTGCGCATAGAAGTTGCCCCAACCCAGCAGGTGAGCCACCATCAGCTCCCGGAAGATCATACTGGTGTGTTCCGGGTTGGGCGCGTCGTGTAGTAGGCTGTAATACCGGTTGTCATAGTCCCTGGTCTTGATCCGCCCATCCCGGCGGTACAAGATCAGGGGCAGGGAGGAGATATCTTCAGCCAGGATGGTGAAAGCCGCCATCACCGCGGTGACCGACAGCGCCACTTCCGGGGTGATCATCTCATTGGCATAACTGGTTTCGCGCATGCTGCCGCGGCGGCCATAGCTTTCTCGATCCACCGGTTTGCTGGGCGTCCGGGCTGAATTTGTCGCCTGAATATCCGAATGTTTGATCAGCATGGATTACCTTCTTAGGAAAAGCAGAAGATATGAATTGATTAGGCTGACCAGCGTGATGAAAGTCCCCGCCGCGATCAGCGCAATGGCGAAGGAATAATGAAGGGTTATACCGATAAACACCATTACCAACCCGGCATAATAGAACAAAATCAAATCAGTATTGCTGCTTTTGATTCGTTCCTGCTTTTCGTTCTCAGGTTTCTGCTCGCTCATCGGGTCGTCTTTCTCCCTTCCACCACTCGGGCATCATGCGCTGATAATATGGTGTTCATCCGTACCATCTCGGCTGTCAGGCATTTCAATTCACTGATGGTTGCGCTTCTTTGTTCTTCAAGGAATGCACGCCACTGTTCATCACGCATTTTCAACTCAGTCATGAAGATGGAAATAATCTTCAAGGTGAACCACACAAAAATTCCAACTAACGGGATTTGAGCTAATAATCCCCACAACGTAGTTTCATTTCCCATAGGTTTTGCCTGAGAGTGATGGGTCTGTCATGCCGATTTTCCTCCTGGTGGGATTAAACGAAAAACCCGACGCCAATTGGCGTCGGGTGCATCATTTCCGATCAGTTGCCCCGGTCTACACCAGGGCTGCTCTTTTGTTGACTTTATTATAGTCTCACCCACCTAGTTGTCAAGCGCATACTCACCGGTGCCATGCAGGCGATCCTTGATATCTTCCAGGGTCTTCAAAATATCAACCAGGTCGCCAACCTGTGCCCAATTATGCCCGCCAGTCACGCTCGCGTTGCGGTCGTGCTTTTCCAAGCCTGCTTCAATCTGCTTTAAGGTCTTCTGGATTTTTCCCTGTTTTTCTTCATATTCTTTAAGTGCGGTTGTGTTTTTCATGGTTCAATCTCCTTTGTTGTTGACACCATTAGTGCGCGGGTTTCAAAGGAAGTCAAGCCCCAAGCTAAATATTTCCTAGAAATCAAAACATCCTGAAGTATTTCGACTCAGGATGTTTTGATTATATTATGATACATTTTTACGGTCGTGCAATACTATCGCAAAGACCCTTAAAATTTGTTACTTTTGCGCAAGGTATAGGCCAATCTGGGTCAGGTGATTGATTCATTGCCAGTCTTGTTTGATATGTTGTATTGGTTAAAGCAGGCCCAGAACCTTCTGTGTCTTTGAATATATAACAATTATCAGTTGCTGTTATTTTATAGCTCCAACTTTTTCCCGGACGACTTACAAGTAAATAAATTTTGTTTCCACTTAAATTATCAGCGCATACTTTTACATTAAGTGAATCATAATTGTTCTCAAAATAAATCGAAGACCGCCCATTGATAAATGTTGTAGATAAAGTTGGTTCAGGAATAGTAGGAGTAGGTATTATTGGAGTTGATGACGGAATAACTAATGTTAGAGTAGGTGAAGGTTCAACCAATTCTGGAGTGGGTGAAAAACCAGGTGTTGGAGTGGGTGTGTAAGTATCAATTGGATTCATTGAAGGATCAATTATTTCTGGTGTCGAAGAAGACGTGGGTGCTGTTGTTGAGGATGGTGATGTTGTTGGAGTTTCTGTACCTTGTGTAGGTTGGGCTTTTGTTGGTTGTTTGGGGGTTGAAGTTATCACCTTAACACAATTAGAAGATTTTAGTTTATCGCCGACCTTTAATTCTCTTGATGGCATTTCAACAAAATACATGGGATACTCATTATTTGTTGCAGTAGTATAGGCATTTTTATATTTGCTGACTGATACATGTAAATGGTAGACTCCATTTCCTGTATTTCCTGAAACTGCAATTTTTTGCCCCTGTTTTACTTTATCTCCTTTTTTTACCGAATAGCTGGCAAGATGCAAATAGGCTGAATAATATCCATCTTTATGGTCAATCAAGACAAAATTTCCACCGCTTTTATCGTAACCGGTTCTTGCGACAGTCCCCGATTTCATTGCCAAAACATTAACTTTCTTTACAGAGAAATCTACGGCATGACGTTCATAGCTTTTTGTGTCATTACGATCATGCGTTTTAGAATCACCGCTAACATTAACAGATTTATCACAATCAAAAGGAAGAGCTAATCCTTTATATGGTGAACGACTTTGTATTGTAGATGCTCGTACAGTAGAAATTGGAACGATTATTATTATTATTATCGCTAAGAAAAACAAAAGAAGTGAACTGATTAGATTTCGTGGTTTTTGCTTTTGATCTCGAAACATAACATTCCCTCCCTATTTTTTATTTTCTGCCTTTTTTATTACAAATTACCCCACATATATGATGTTATTTTTATTTTAGCATAATTTTTTTTTAGACAAAAAGATTCTTTATTTTGTTGAAAATTGATAGTTTTTCAAAAAAATATGTTGCTTTTTGCATCGGAATGATAGAAGTCTCTTTATTTTTTATAATCCTAATTATTGTGATTTAGAATCAAAAGGTATAGTTCTTTCAATATTGGAAAGTTACAACGTCCTGATTCCGCGCTCCTCATAAACGCTCTTCTTGTTGGGGTGCCGCAGTGCCAGGTCGAGCGCCATGATAAGCGCCACAATGCCATCAATCTTCTCTTTGGATTTTTCCTTATCCGGCTTGATGTTCCCTGCCGGGTCGGTGCGCGCCACAAGGTTGTCAGCCATCCAGGTCAGCACCGGGTTGTTGCCGTGCCGGATTTTCCCCGCCAGAATTAAGCGCTCCAGCTCCTTCATGGGCGGCGACATGGAGGCAAAACCCTGCCCGAACTGCACCATTGTCATGCCCTTGTTTTCCAGCACCTGCACCACGCGCGCCGCGCCCCAGCGGTCAAAGGCAACCTGGTCAATGTCGAAATCATCCGCATCTTTCTCCACCTGGTCAAAAATCCAATCGTAGTCAATTACATTCCCCGGTGTGGATTCGATGTATTCCTCTCGCGTCCACACGTCGTAATGCGTACCTTCCTGGGTGCGCGCTTCAATGGCGTCTTCCGGCAGCCAGAAGCGGCTCACCACATCGAAGCAACCTTCTTCATCCGGGAAAACAAGCACCAGGGCGGTAATATCCGAAGTGCTGGAAAGATCCAAACCCGCATAACATTTCTTGCCCTTGAGCCTTTCAGGCAAATGCAGCGCGTCAATCTCGCCGGCGCACTTGCCCCAGGCATCCATATTCATCCATTTGGTGACGCCGTGTACCCACACATTTAACTCGCGCCGTAAGAAGTTGGTTTGCGCTGCCGGCATTTGCGCCGCGCGCCTGGCTTTCATGCGCATGTCATCCCATTTTTTGGAAACGCCCAGGTTCGGGTTGGCTTTTATCCAGCACGATTCATCCCGCCAGTCGTCTCCTTCATCGATGGTGTAGATGATTCCAAACCACGAATCATCCACAAAGCTGCCATCCTTCCAGCCTTGCAGCACCTTGCAGGTGTACTCATGCTTTTCATAACAGATGCTTTGCCGATCCATGCCTGCCGTGGTGATGATCACAATCAACGGTGATCGTCGGGATCCCGTGGCGGTTTCCAGCAAATCGAGCGTCTCGCGGGTTTTGTGGGCGTGCAGCTCGTCAACAATCGCTCCGTGCACGTTCAAGCCGTCCAGCGTGTCCGAGTCTGCCCCCAACGGTTCATACTTACTGGAGGTGGCTTCCATGTGCAGATTGTCTTTGTATATCCGGATGTGTTTTTTCAATCCCGAATTCTTCTTCACCATGCGGATGGCTTCGGTGTGTACGATTCGCGCCTGGTCACGCTTGGTAGCGGCTGAATAAACCTCGGCTCCCTGCTCGCCATCGGCAAACGCCAGGAATAAACCGGTTGTAGCACCCCGCGTGCTTTTACCGTTCTTGCGCGCCACCTCTTCATACTGCGTACGAAAGCGCCGCGTGCCGTCTGCCCGCATCCAACCGAATACATTCCAATCGATAAACTGCTGCCACGGTTCCAACTGAATAAAGCTGTTTGCCCATTCGCCCTTGGAGTGTTTCAATAGAGAAGTAAACCGGATTTTTCGCTCTGCAGCTTCCCGATCAAAATACAATCCCCGCTCATGTCCGTGTTCCAGGTCGTGAAAATAACGCTCGCATGCCAGCCGTACCCAGCGGCAGGCTGTGATTCTCCCCTCGATTACATCAAGCGCATATTGCTCGGCAGGGTGCAGAACCTGCTTTTTTGCTCGTGCCATTTCATCTGGCTACTTTCACTTTCGTATTACCGAACAACATCTTTTCCAGCTCTTCAGCTTCGGTTGGCGCTTCGCTCTTCAATCTTGAACGACTGCTGGGGGTCATGCCGAACTCTGCCGCAAACTTCACCATCTGATCCATCGACCGTTTGGATATGGAAAGGTAAGGGTTCTGCACCTTGTTACCAAAGGTGGTCTCGATCACAGCGCCTTCTTCCTGCAGGTGCTGTTCAGCATCCACCCAGTGACTGTACGCCACGCAATAGCTGGCCAGCACTGCCCGATCGACCCTGGTCAGCACGCCCATCCCCTGCAGTTCCTTCACCACGCGATTCCACTCAATGGCGGCCGCCCCGTGTAAATGCGCCGGTCGGCTGGGCAGGCCTTCCCTGGGCTGCGGCTCCTTGTGATTCAAAGCTCGTTTGCCCGGGTTGCCTTCCAGCTCTTTGATTGCCGTGGGTTTGGGCTTTCTCCCTCGCATTATTCCTCCACAATAGGTGTCAAACCAGTGGCGACAGACCACCGCTCCAGTCCAACTGCCACATAGCGCGGATCGTTTTCCATTGCCCTGCAGATTCTTCCCAACCTTTCGCATGCCATCAGAGTGGTGCCGCTGCCTGAAAATAAATCCAGCACAATGGCATTTGCTTTGCTGGAGTTGGTGATTGACCGCTCCACCAGCTCGAGCGGTTTCATGGTGGGGTGTTCTTCCGACTTCTTGGGGCGGTCGATAAACCAGGTGTCCGACTGCTTGCGGTCCACCACTTCTTGCAGGCGGGCTGCATCCCCGCGCCATCCATACCACAGCGGTTCATACTGCGTGTGGTAGTCCTTTCGTGAAAGCACCAACTGGTCTTTCACCCACACGATGGTGCTTGACCAGTGAAAACCCTTCTCGCGCAGGGTCTGGTCAATTAGCGGCCATTCCTGTGCACCCATGACCAGGTAAACAATGGCGCCTGGTAGAGAAAATTCCCATAGTTGTTTCACGAAATTTCTCGCGAATTCTTGGAATTTTTCACCCAGGTTGTCATTGTTGATGGTTCGCACCTTGTACCCCTGGGAGTTTTCAGGAGAGATTCCACCGCCATAATTTACATTCCAGGGTGGGTCAGTCCAAATCATGGCTGCCCGCTCACTGCCCATCAAACGATTCACATCCTCGTTTGAGGTGGAATCACCGCACAACAAACGATGCTTTCCCAACAGCCACACCTGCCCGGGCTGCACCTGCCATTTTTCCTGCAGCTCGTCGGCTCGCTCCGGCTCTGCCCCGGGGTCTTCCACTTTCGGCTGGGGTGTCGATGTGATTCCTACCAGGTCGTCCAGTTCGGCTGCCTCAAAACCGGTGTACAGGTCACCCACAGATCCAGCCAGGTCGCGCAGCACATCTTCATCCCACCGGCTGAACTCTGCCACCCGATTGTCTGCGATTCCGAATGCCGCAGCCGTGGCCGGGTCATCGTCCACAAACAAAACAGCGATGTGGGACCAACCCAAGGAGACGGCTGCCCGGTAGGTGCCATTACCGGCTTCTATTTTGCCATTCTGCAGCCGGTTGGCCACTATGGGTTTACGCTGACCATACTGGCGCAAGCTGGCAGCGATACGATTCACGTCATGCCCTACCCGGGCATTGGCGGGATCCTCGTGCAGCTGGTCAATCGGAACTGCCAGCACTCTCAATCCTTCTGCGATGAATGAAAGGTCGCTCATGGCTACGGCTCCGTTTCTGTGGAAACAATTTTCACCGGGGTGCCGCCGGTCATGGTTGCCCATCGTTCCAGGGTGACTGCCACATAACCGGGATCCAGCTCCACCATCAAGCACTTGCGCGCGAGCATTTCACAGGCAATCAAAGTTGTGCCGCTTCCGCCGAATGGTTCAAACACCGGCTCGCCACGACGGGAATACAGCAGCAAATGCCGCATGGGTAATTCCAGGGGGAAGGCAGCTACATGATGATTGGCGCTGGCTGTGCCCTTGATGTCATCCCAGTAAGAACGCAATGCCCACTTTTGCCCGGTGCGCTCTTGTCCGCGATTCTCGCCGTCTCGGTTGTAGAAGGTTTCCAGCACCTGCACATCCTGTTCATCGAAACTGTCATAGGGCAATGGGATGCCATTGTCATTTTCAAATGAGCCGATGAACTCACAATGTTGATCAATCAAGTCGGTCTTTGCCGCGGTGGACTGCAGTTGACCTTCCTTCAACCAGTGCCGCACGTGCCGTAGATTCCAACCCAGTTTGAAGAACTCATTTGCCCATTTATCAATCAACAAAAGAACCTGGCGCTTCTTGCGTTTATCAAATGAGGTTGTGAACCCCGTGCCCGTATTAATTACAATCCGGCTTTCATCGGTGCGTGTCATTTGATGGATGGTCAGGGCGATGGATTGAATGAATGCTTCAATCTCTTCGATGGATTTTTGGGTTTCGTAATCTTTCCCAACCCAGTAAGGCGGTGAAGTGAAAGTAAGAGCTGCCAGCCCCTGCATACCCAGGGCGTCCTTGACTGCTATCTGGTTTGTACTGTCTCCACAATAAATCAGGTGGTCGCCCAGCTGCCACACATCCCCAGGCTGCACATCCCACTTGGCTCGTAGCTCATCTGCCTGGTCAAGTTGTGCCCCTGGGTCTACCAGCAATTGATCCGCGCGTTCCCCAATCAAATCGCGCAGCTCTTTTTCTGTGAAACCGGTAAACAAATCCTCCAGACTCCCGGTCAAATCTGCCAGGGCGTCCGGGTCCCACTTGCTCAACTCTCCGACACGATTGTCCGCTATGCCAAATGCAGCCGCGGTCATTGGGTCGTCTTCAACAAACACACAGGCGATGTGAGTCCATTTCAACCGCTTGGCTGCCTGGTAGGTGCCATTGCCAGCCTCAATCTTGTTGCCCTGGGCACGATTCACGACCAGCGGCTTGCGTTGACCATAAGCCTTCAGGCTTGCTGCAATCCGATCCACCGCATGATCCACACGTGCATTTGCCGGGTCTTCATGCAACTCCTCAATTGGAACTGCCAGGGACCGTAAACTTTCAGCTATGTAAGAAAGGTCTGCTTTGTTTGTTTCCAACTTTTACGATTCCTCCAAATAACATCTGCTCGAGTTCGCTATCAACATCCGGGACTTCCGCTTTGACTCTCGACCGGCTGGATGGCGTCATGCCAAACTCGGTAGCGATTTTGTTCATCTGTTCCAGCGATCGATTTGCAATCGAGAGATACGGATTCTGGATAATATTCCCGTTGACGGTCTTAATAACCTCGCCTTTCTCGCGCACAATCTTTTCAGCTTTTTCCCAGCGCGCAAACAGCACACAGTAGGCCGCCAGCGAATCAATGTCGATGGAAGTCAACAAACCCAGCGGATACAGCTCCTTCACCAGGGTTCGCCATTTTTTGCGCTCTACCTCCGACAAATGCGCCGGCGGCCGCGGCATCACTTTCTTTGGCGTCGGCTCCGAATGATTGAAAGCACGATGACCTGGATTGCCTGCCAGCTTTTTCAGCGCGGTTGGAGTTGGTTTTCGCCCTCGCATTTCTGACCACCCCCCTGCCTAATTTCGCGGGTGTGAACGCAAGACTACCCCGGCCGGTCTACCGCCCCTTAGGTTGAAGTTTTTTACCCCCCCTCCCCGCATGCGACCAGCCACCGCCGTCCTGTTCATTTGTTTTTTTGTTGTGACACCGGGTGCATAAGGATTGAAGGTTCTTTTCGTCATTCGTTCCACCTTTTCGTAAGGGTTTGATGTGATCAACCAGGCTTGCCATGACGAGCTGTCCTGGATGCAATGAGTAAGGATCAACGCAATACGGATGCTCAGCCAGGTGCTGCTTGCGGATCCTTTGCCACTCAACATCGTAGCCGCGTGCTGCTGCGCTGGGTCGCCTGTCAACAGGGCGGGGGAGCCGGTGCTGTTCACACCGACTCCCATCGTATACAAGGTTCGGACACCCTGGCACAGCGCAAGGGCGAGGCGGTCGTTTAGGCATTCAGCTGAGAGTGCGAGAATGCAGTGATCTTCAGCACGCGTACAAAGAAATCATGGGCAGCCTTGGAATCAACAATCTGGATGATGTATCCAAAGACCAGCGCACCGAACTTGGCGACCTCGATAATGGCGGCGTCCACAGCAGTGATGTTCACCTGGGGCATGAACTTCATCACGAAAGCCACGGTGACCAGGGAGAGCAGATTCAAACCAGCCGACCACTTGCCGGCATTGCCGTCAGTGACAACCCCAAGCCACTTGAGGATGTCGATCACCAGCGCCCACAACATGGGCAGACCGACCAGGGCTGCAATGACGGTGAGAATCTGTTCCACGGTGAGGTTGGCAGTGTAGCCAAACAGGCCAGCCACAGCCGCACCAATAATCAGTAAAAACGAAGTGTTCTTTTTCACAACAAACTCCTTTGAATAATGATGGAAGTGGAGGAAATAAAAAACACCCGACGCATAATCGCGTCGGGTGCATCATTTCCCAACAGTGCCCCAGGTCTACACCAGGGCTGCCAATAATATAAAAGAGGTGGTTATTTGATTATTTCATAATCCTCCTTTGCAATGATTATACATCACGCTACGAGACCCTGCTCAGCAAAGCCTGCATGCCGTCCTCACCGATGATCCAGTCTCGTGTGCGTCCGCAAATCGTGCAGCGGATTGCATCCATGCTGCCGATCACCTTTCCTCGAAGCTCGGGTATATCTGCCGGCAGTTCATTAAAATAAACCGACCGTTCATATAGCATCAGTGCCCGGACTGTGCGACCATTCACTACAATACTTTTAATTTCACCCATCACATGAGCATGTTCACAAATCCAAAAGCGACGCTCATTTGCCGGCATATTTCACTCCAATCATGCATTCAACAACTTGACAGTTGACTTTGACCAATCAGGCAGCATGGCTGTCAGATCGTTCACGTCCAGTTCTGCCGCAGTCATCGGCATACCGCCATTGCCTGGCAGTTCGAGAAAACCAAACAGCGCAGCTGGTGTTGTCCCAGCCGCCGTCAATAATGCCTTAATAAATCCAACTGCAATTCTGCCCATCTGATAGCGTGATTGTTCTTCAGCGCTGCGTCGTTTACCACCTATGGAATAAACCTTACCCGGATTGTGGCATTCCAAAGGGGTGAACAGGAATCGGTAAGACTTGCCATCCCACATAAAACGGATCATCCAGGCATACTTACCTTCTGTCTGCCCGGTCATTGTGTTGACCGCTGTCGCTCCGAACCGCTCCAGCATTTCCACAATTTCACCCTGTGATACAGCCGGGTGCACTGTGGTTTGCCAGTAATTCAAATCTTCAGCATACCTTGACATGATTTCACCCCTTCTCATAATCCATCCCATCCAACTTCTTTTGTTGGAGGAGCCGCCAACCGCCCCCATGCCCGGCAAACATGGTGTTTCCAATCGTCGTTTTCACGAGTCCATATCTTGGCTCCGCATCGCTTACAAACGCACCGGCAATCCGCATAAATTCGGCCACACAATACGCACCTTCGCCCATAACTATTGTCACTGCCAAGTACATTCTTACGTGCCCGCACTACTGGTTTTTCGCTCATCGCTTGTTAACCCCAATTAGTGGTTCAAAAATTCCATGTATTGGCTGTTTCTTTCGAGCCAGCTTTTTTCTTTGGGTGCATCTTCGGCTTTCATTTCCCAGTTGTGCTGGATCCGATAAATTGCCATCCGAATGTTGGGAGCCGTGCGGCAGTGATAATCCACCAGGGCAGGGGTAACATGATCCAGTTTTGACAGGTTGGTGCGGGTTGGTTCCCAAATGCCGTAACGGTCCAGGCAATCCAAAACTTCCTGCTGATTTTTTGAAATCGGCGTACTAGCTAGTAGTTCTAAATCTTTAGATTCTAGATTTAAGTTAGTAGTACTACTAGCTAGAGTCGCAGGTCGCAAATTTTGCGACCTAGCTCTGAATTTTTGCGACCTGGCACCATTTTGTGGCGTTTTTGTAGAATTAGGTCGCATTTTTTGCGACCTAATTTCTCTTTCACCATTTATAGGATCGTTTGCGACGTCCATAGCTCGCAAATTTTGCGACCTAAATTCAGCATCAATCACGTTTTCGCACTCCGGTTCTTCTTCCCCGTCGTCCAGTTCAATCGCCATCAAGGGCAGTTGCTGCACGCCGTCAGCAATTTGATAGGTATAGCGTGCCGTCTGAATCACCATCCCATAATCAGCCAGCAGCGCCATGCTATCGCTGATGGTGTTCTGGCTGTAGCGAGTATGCCGGCGAATGTATTCCATTGCCAGAGGTTTACGCTCGATCATCAACAAAACTAAGATGGTGATGGGAGCGCCGCGCAGGGCGCTCACCATTGATGCAGTTAGCATGGTTCTAGTTTTCATGAAAGCCTCAATGTTTGTTGATATCCTGTACCGAATGCTTGCCGCGCGGCTTTATCCATTGCAGTCATGGTCTCTTGCATGTCGCTGATTTTCGCTTGATACTCAGCCTGCCGAAACTCGTCATATTCCGCTAAATTGCTGGCCAGATAATACCCGCCGTTGTCACCTGGCACCGAACAAATCAAGTGCCCGTCGCGTCGCAGGTCTCGGATCACGATTCGCACTTGCCGCTCGTTGGTGTGGATCCCGATGCTGTTCAATGCGGCCACAAGCGCCATGCGCCCGATCGCCCGTGGTTTTCCGATGTGGTAACTGACAATCCGCAAAATGCCGCGCTCAATTCCTGGAGGCATGTTGTCAATATACTTTTGATAATCCATCGTTCACCTCGCTAAAATGGAATATTGTCATCAGAAGTGAAATCATCTTGATGGGAATGTTCGCTACTCTCTTCTTTCCCGTCCAGAAACCGCACCAGGTTGGCGGTCACTTCATAACTGGCTGCCATTGTGCCATCTTGCCGTTTCCACAATCGGGGTGAGCCATTGTCACCGGGGCGCAGCCGGCCTTCGATGAAAACCTTCGATCCTTTGTGTAGATAGGTGTTGCAGGCCTCTGCGGTATTCCCAAAAACGCTGATGGCAAACCAGGTTGTTTCACTGGATTGTCCCCCATCATTTCCATTGAACTTGCGGTTGGTGGCCACGCTGAACTGGGTCACCGGTGTGCCGTCGGGCATGTAGCGCATGGTGGGGTCCCGCCCTAAAAAGCCTATCAATTGAATTTTTTGAAACATAGTTCTTGCTCCTTTCTATTTCTCAGGGCAGAATGAGAAGCCCATCAACCTTTGAAATTCATTCCAGTATCGGTTGCCTGGAATAACCCGATCCATGACGATGATGGTCTTCGCCACCCAGGCATCACAATAAGGACAATGTGGGTTGGCATGACCACCATTCCACTTCTTTCCATTGAAATCCCTTCGGCATTTCCAACATTGGAAAACGGTTTCTTGATTGGAATAATCCACGTTCGGGTCAAATCGATAAGGTTGCTTGCGTGTATCAACCGTATTGGGAGTGCTGAAATCGAACATGCCAATTTGATAATATTTTTTGGGAGAGAAAATCTTCTCAACAAAAATTTCGTCGCCGCTATCGGAGAACCACCGGTTTCCATCCTGGTGTATATGATTGATGCAGCCCTCCCGGTTGTTCTTTAGCGCAACTCCGAATGATGCCACCGGATACGGCCAGATCGTGACATGGTCATAATTGGCTTCGAAGCTTGTCCACCACCAGTATTCTCCCCAGATTGATTCCACCTCATAGGGTCCAGTACCATAGCTGGTTTTTAATATGTCACCTATTGAAATTCCTAATGCTTCATGAATTTCCATAATTGCCTCCTCGAAAATGAACTATGTCCCTTTCGGGGACACATAGGTACCGTTAGACCTTGAGGAAGTCAAGCCATTGATCGCCTTGAGCTTTCCGGGGTATGCAATCAGGATAGCTTTGTGAACCTGATTGTTTTGATTGATTTTGAATTTCCACAAAGGTTCTTCCAGGATGATGACATGGGTGGTCTTTCCAGTCCTGTGGTTCACAATTCTGCCAACCACCTGGTCATTCAAATCAGATTGGTCTGCCATAATCGCCCTTTCCAATCCGGTACACATAATTGCTATTATGTGTACCGGAATATTTTTTAGTCTTGCGCACTCTCGTTGACCAATTCCATGTAACTAATCAGTAATTTGTCACGAAGTTCAGTGATGGTTTTTAAATTGCCCTCCAGCTCTGCAATGCGAGCGGTTTGTGCATCCTCAATTGGACGATTATTGACTGCTTTAATCGCCGCCTCTTCAGAGAAAAATTCTTGCCTTCTTGAGACGAGACAAATTCCATTCGGCTTGTGCGAAAGATAATAAGTCTCGTGAATGGTCTTGGTTATTTCAAAAGACTCGCCACAATAAGCACACGGTTTCAATTCATCCATATTTCACCCTTTCCCTACAATCCCAATAACTGCGTCACGGTTGCCCAGTGACGGTCTGTCTGACCTTCCAGCGTGTGCAGGTAGATCTGCGTGGTGTTCACGTTGCGGTGCGCCAGCGTGTCTCTGATCTCTTCCAGGTCGGCTCCTGCCTGCTTGCGAAGCATCGCCCCGCTGTGGCGCAACATGTGCACGTGGATCTGCGTGGCGTCCAACCCGGCGCGCCTGGCATATCCTTTCAGCCGGCGATTGACCTCTTTGATGGAAATGGGCTGCTTTGGATCCCAGTTGCAGGCTGCCGGCAGGCGGCTTGCCATGTCGGTCAGTGGGATGAAAATAGCGTCTTCCGGCTTGAGATGTGTTCGCCCTGCAGCAGCCAGGTAATCCATGACTGCTTTCCACACCGGCGGCGGCAGCTCGTGCTTGGCGTCGGTCACCCGCTTGCCAGACCAGCGATAAAAAACCTTCTTGCCGTTGCGTTCAAAATCTCCCCAGCGTATGGTTCTCCACTCGCTGTTGCGCCTGGCGGTCATCACATAGCCGTAGAACAGGGCGAAGTCCTGCAGCGCCCGAACATTGTCGCGCTTGCCAATTGCGGTGAACAGTGCTTTCAACTCGCTGGCGGTCAGGTAGCGCGACCGGCTGAACATATCTATTCTGGGGCGGATCGCTGCACCGTCTGCGGGATTGATCAGGCACAATGACGTTTCCGTGCCGTCTTCATTTAGTTGGGTGTAATCTCTGGAAGCAAATCGGAAGAGAGAAGAAACCGCCGCCAGTTTGAGCTGAATGGATGCGTCGCTCAGTCCGTTCTCGCGCATGCTGCCAACCCAGCGGCTAACGTCCGTTCGCCCAATGCACCACACCGGCTTATTACAGAAAATCAGCAGGTCGTTGATTGCCCGGGTGTATGCCTGGCGTGTGTTCTCGGCTCTGCGGCTTTCCAACCATAATCGAAAAGCTTCTTCCCAACGCGATTCCATCATGCTACTCTGGATGGTGTGAATCTGCGCCAAAGCCAAAACTTCGCCGGCAATCATGGCTGTACCTCGCTCATGACGGCTAGCACTTCTTTGTCCGCGGCATCCAACTTACCAATAATTTCATCGATGTGGGTCTTCAGCCACTGGTAGCCAAATTGCTTGATGACCAGTCCATACACGTATTGCCGTCCGGGTTTGTTGGGTTTGCCTGCACTGCGCTTCTGCCACCACACAATGCAGCTTTTCTTATATTCAATGAGAGCATGCTGCCAGAATTCTTCCGTGGTCATATTCCCCCCTGGGACCCGAAAACCTGATCACGGCATTCCTGCAGTGCGCCGATGATGCTGTCCACCATGTGCGCGTTGGAGATGTTCCAGGCGATTGTCTGCTGGCTGTTTTTCAACGAGAAGACAATCTCTTTGTCTTTCATCTCAATATCGATGCTGTGGCCTGAACTGAAGTCCGCTACTCCCACAAATTTGCCGGTCAGGAGGGTAGGACGTTTAGTCTGTTTGACCGTTTCCGGTTGATTGACCAGGTCAAAGAACATCTTTCTAGTCAGCCGGTCAATTTCCAACCTGGCCACGCGGATCACGCCTTCCTGGTAGGTAATCTGGTTGCGCAAGATGGATGATGCTGCCTCTGAGGATGACATTTGCAGCAGCTTGTTGTGATCTGCAATGATGCCCCTGGCAGTCTCGATGATTTCATATTGCTTAATTACATCTATGGTCGCGTTGTCACTCATTTTCATACCTCCAGGCCTCTTCCCATCCGTTCCAGATGATTTCCATCAGGGTGCGGATAAGGGCATAAACAATAAGGATCAGTTTCATTGGCTCCTCCGGTTTGGTTTTATGTGCCCCGCCTGTTGGGGTGACAGGCGGGGCTTCAGGAGGTGTTCGCCGCCTGATGGGGGCAGGCGGTGAGAGCAAACAACAGGGCTCGAACCTGTGACCTCATCCTTGTAAGGGATGCGCTCTGACCACTGAGCTATGCTTGCATTTTGCCGGTCTCTGCCGGCTGTCGCGCTTATTACACTTGCGGGTTTGTTTCAGCGTTCCCGCTTCCCCCGGGTGTCTATGGGCAGACAAGCCCCACCGGGTTGGTAATTGGGCGGTCAGGATTCGAACCTGATCGATTGCCGTGGAAACTCCTTCATCGTTTCTGCTTCCTGCTTTCGGCTATTGGCCACACACATGGAGCGACCCATCCAGCGCCCGAAATGCTTACGACCGAGCTTCAACGGTTTCCACTCCGTTGCAGCGCTGATCAAGCTGCCACGCCTATGGCGTTTTCCAGCCTCTCGCTCGCGCCTTCCAGGGTTGGGTCTTTTGTAAGACATTGGTCTGACCTCCGGTTCTGTTACCTCATTTGCCTACTCACAGGGCGTGTTCCCATTCACGCCGCCGCCCAAAAAATCCACCAATAAATCAACCAGTAAAATGTCAGGGTTTCGTAGGGGCAGGGTTCACTCCTGCCCGCTCAAAACATCAATCCTTCTCGACTTCACCTACAGCGAACAATCCCAACTTACCAACCGTGTCCAGGTTCGCCTTCTCGAAATAAATCCACGTGATCAAATTGCTGTTCACCCATTGCCAGAAGCGACCCCTGGGTATTGCCGGCAGGCTGTAGAGTAGGTCGTCCAGCGCCACTTGCGCCTGGGTAATGTTCACGCCAACCATGCGCGGCTTGTTCAACCGCTGCAAAAACCAGATGGAAAGAACCACCCATAAAGGTAAATTTCCTATCTGTTTCATCCCACCTCCTCAAACAATTTCAATTGATGCTTGTTGAAAAATTCTTCCTGTGCTGCCTGGCGCTTCATCTCTTCCATGATTTGTCCGCAGGTTTCGCCATCTTCCGCTCCGTAAGGCACAGAATTCCAATCATCCGCATTCACATGCCGTGCTTGAGAAATTTCATAAGATTGCTCGTAGTTATTTCCAACCTCCTCAGCCATCATCAATGCTTTCACATCGTTTTCGGCAAGGACATAAAACGTTACTTCTGCATGAACCTCAAATAACTTCTTCCCCATACCACACCTCCTGATATATGTAACCCTATCCCTGCACTTCCACCCGCCCGGGCACTTCCAACATCGAAGGCACCAGCGGGATCACCATCACGCTCGGCATAGCCCGCACGCCCAGCGATAACAACTCCGTGGTGTAACCAAGCAGGGTCCCGGTCACTTCTGCCGGCAATAGATCGGGTGTGATCTGCTTGAATCCCACCGATTCCAGGCTCTTGATAAAGCCGCTGAATGAATAGGTGTCGATCTTCTGACCGTTCACGAACTCCTTCACCATGTCCAGCACCGGGCGACCATCCCGCGCGATCGCCGCAAAATTCCAGTCATTGCCTTTCGACCAGGCAAAGACAATCACCTTGTCCGACTCCATGAGGAATGTGCCGGCATTTCCAGCGGCGGCTGCCCGCATGCCCTGCAGCGTGGCATAAATTGAAATGGGCGCGATAACGGATGCATCGACTTCACCCTGGGGCGAGGTCACGCTCTGTCCACCGCACCCGCTCAACAACAAACTGACACTGATCACGAAAAGTAAGAATTTTTCTTTCATTGTTCACCTCCCGGTATGGTCATGACTTCGGTTAATTTGAGAATGCTTGTGTAAATATTGCTGACTGCCAATGCAACCCGGCGCATCTTGTCTTCCGGCTCTGTGATGCGTCCCGCGATCACCGGCTCTAAAACATGGATTGCCGCGCTGCTGGCTTCGAGCGCTTCCTGAACTCCCCATCTTGCCGCGTATGGCAACGGCTTCTTTTTCGACATGGATCACCTCCCACATGGCGCCTGTTCCTTGTGCGATTCCGTCGCGCACAATTACCCCGTTTTAGCGGTTCACCGGTGAAATACCCGGTGTCGCCCCAGTGACTGGCAAGGTTGAATAAAATCAAAGCCAATGTTGATAATCCGATCAACTGCCAATCTTCCGCCCATTTATCGCCATTCGATGTCCCGTCCACTTGATACACCTCCATTTTTGATATGATGAATACGAAAGGATTTATGAACTATGCTCGTTCTTTACCGGCTCGCCTTTGATCGTCATATCGATGACAGCATATCGCTCAGGTTCTTGCTTCAACCTGCGCGCCCATTCTTGCCGAACAATCCAGGCGAACTCGTTCCCCATTGAACGCATGTCGATTTCGGCTAGTTTCTTGAGTAATTCTCCAGCTTCTGAATCGCTTGTTCTAATAAAAACATCATTTTCCGCCATGTCCATCTCCCGTCTACAATACGTCCGCTATTGCATACATATTAGCACGCAAAAAAGAAAATGTCAACAATTAATTTACAATATGTTCACCACAGCGTACTTTTGAGGTGCTACAGTGTATGCTATGGCTGACACAAATATTTTTTCTGATTGGTTACAAGCTGAAATGGATAACCGTGGATTGACGCAAGCGGAACTTGCCAGGTTGGCTGGAGTAACTAGGTCAGCGATAAATGGGGTTTTAACTGGAAATCGCGGTCCAGGTAACGATCTATGTGTAGCAATATCAAGAGCTCTGAAATTACCCCCAGAATTAGTTTTTCGCAAAGCAGGATTATTGCCACCGGTACCGCAAATCACAGAATACACCGAAGAGATTCTTCATCTTATAAATAAATTACCGCCAGAAGATCAGGAAGAAATACTTGAACTGCTGCGTTTCAAGATAGAAAGAAAGACCGCTAACATCAATGAGAAACCACCGAGCCGGAAGAAGAACCCGGCTCGCAGTGTCTTAAATAATTAATAGAACAAAATAACTATACTAACGAATTTGAAAGAGGGATTTTTAGTTTAAACCCAACACATCATTGATCATCAGGAGGGGATTATGTCGAGTTTTATTGCCCTGGACGTTGAGACTGCAAATCCTAATATGTCGAGCATTTGCCAGATTGGGGTGGTCAAATTTGTAGATAGCTCCATTGTGGATGAGTGTGGCGGCTACATCAATCCTGAAGATACGTTTTCAGATTTCAACAAATTGATACATGGCATTGATGAGGAAACGGTTTCAACGGCTTCAACTTTCCCGGAAATTTACGAATCCATAATCAAGGCGCTTGAAGGAGACATACTGACCACCTATACCTGTTTTGACACCGTTGCATTGAATAGAGCATGTGACAAATATCGTTTACCCAGGTTCCAATATCGTTACGTAGACGCTTCCAGAGTCGTGCGGCATACCTGGGATAAATATGCGCGAGATGGATTCGGCTTAGCAGTTGTAGCCACAGACCTGGGAATCAGGTTTAATCATCACAATGCGCTCGAGGATGCCAGGGTGGCTGGTTTGATTCTTGTCGAAGCCGTAAAGCAATCAGGCATCCCGTTGGAAAAATGGATTTACAAAGCTGCCCGATGCATTGATTTGTCGAGAGATAATGTCCCACCACCGACCATCAAACGCAAAGGAAATCCCGAAGGTCACTTGACTGGCGAAGTAGTTGTTTTTACGGGTGATTTAAGCATGCCGCGAATTCAAGCTGCCACAATCGCAGCAGAATGTGGCTGCGATGTCGATGATGGTGTCACCAAACGCACCACGATGCTGGTTGTTGGCCACCAGGACATTCGTGCGCTTGCTGGCAAAGATAAGAGTTCAAAACACATCAAAGCAGAAAAACTGATCAGAGATGGTCATTGCATGTGCATCATCTCTGAAACCGATTTTGTAAAGATGATTGAGATTTGAAAATATTAAATTCGAATTGCAACAAGGAAAAGCAATAAAGCAATGATCACAACGAGTAATAGGCAAGCAGCAAACATTCCCATTTTCTTGTACTTCATTGAAATGTTATTCACTCGAATAGCTTCATAGTAATTCACAAGAAATTGATCAATAACCTCATTATCAGTTTTATCAAAAAGCATATTGCTGATTTTTTTATAATCATTTGGAAACGGCGTGAACCATTTTATAGGGAGCAATAAATAAATGCAGATTACTAATAAGACTAAATATAAGGTTCCAATCGAAAAAAACAAGTTGCGTTGATATTCGTTTTGGATGACAAAATCGATATTTGTAAAAAGTTGAAGTGCAGCAACAATGGAGACAATGAGTGACGCAGATTGAAAAATTGCCATACTTATATCGCGAACAACTTTTGCACTGATCTCATTGCTTTCGAAATTCTTCTTTGCTTCTTCAATACTGATTTTTCTTCCAAGATCAAGTTCCATATTTCACTCTCCAGGAGCTGCTATGACACCAGATAATAAAAATGATAACACAAAGGACGATTCAACAAAGAATTCCCCTCCACCACCCCCGCCCAATATTGGTACTGGTGATGAATCGAGGTCTCACAATTCTTCGCAGGATACAAAAAAGAAAAGTTGAACTGATCTTTAAAAAAATAGTTCACATAACTAACGTTATTGTGAACTTAAGGCAACATTTAACCGGCGCACGGATGGGTGAACTTCAGACATAATGGATAACCAAAATTGACTATCCATAAGGCTTAATGTAAGCATTTTTGCGTAAACGCTTCGGGTCCGTGAGGTCGGCGGTTCAAATCCGCCCGCCCCGACACATTTTCAAATTTTCTCTCACTCAACCCGATGTGAGAATAAAAATCCTTCTCCAGGCAGACTGGAGTGGGATTTTTTGTTGATCGGGAAAATAACCTATACAATTTGTTACAATAGGTGTGGCGGTTTTTGGGGAATTGATGATTTTCAACAGGGGAACATGAATCAAATAATCGAAGAGAATAGGTAAGGACCCCCTAAACTTAGACCACTGAAAAGTAGACACAGCAGAGAAAATTGAAGCGAGAGAGGGACTACAATGAAAGGTCATTGCCTGATTGGTCAGTATTCGCATCTTTTCGGGCAAACCATTGTCCTTTTCCACAAGTTCTTCTGCAAAGGTATAATCAGTTTGGTGAGTGATTTTCACCTCCAATGTTGGTTTTGTCTCCTATTTTGAATGCCACTGACTCACCACTTTTGTTAAGATTCACAATTTTTCAGAAAATATGTTTCACCAACCTATTCATAATAATAAATTTTTAAAAGGATTTTAAATGAATTTCGCAAAATCATTAGATTTGTCTGGTGACAGATTCACTGTAACTTATTCACTTTTTTGTTCATATGCCGAAGCCCTGACCCAGGCAAATGAAATTTCTGTTGAAAATACTATAGAATTTCCTCCTGATTTATTGCCAGACGGGGATATTAAAAATAAATTAACCGGCAATGTATTGGAAGTGACGGAAATGTCACCAGGTGAAACACGCGTAATTATTTCTTATCCTGTAGAAACAACAGCTAACGAATTGATTTACATTTTAAATGTCGCCTTTGGAAATGTTAGTATGATGAGAAATGTAAAAGTTGAAAATATTGAATTGCCAGATGTTTTAATGTCAAAAATTAAAGGCCCAAGATATGGCCGTAAAGGTTTACGAGAATTATTAAATGTCCCAAATCGACCTCTCTTAAGCGCGGCTTTGAAGCCTATGGGTCTATCCTCAAGTGATTTTGCAGAAATCATCACACAATTTGGAATGGGCGGAATTGACATCATTAAAGAAGACCACAATATTGGCAACCAGAGATTTGCATCCTTTAAAGAGCGAATTAAAATCTGTGCGGATGTAATAAATAGCACGGTACAAAAAACAGGAAGAAAATGCCTTTACATTCCCAACATAAGCGGCCCTGTTACTGAAATTCTGGAAAGAGCTGCTTTTGCAAAAGAATCTGGTGCTGGGGGAGTGATGCTTATCCCTGGTTTAGTAGGTCTGGATTTTATTCGGGTTCTAGCAGAAGACGATGCATTTAATCTTCCAATTATGCACCATCCTGCCTTCCACGGGACCTATGTCCATAATCCGATCCAGGGATTTTCATTTGGAAGCTGGTACGGACTACTACCGAGGTTATTTGGTTCTGATTTTTCTGTCTATCCAAATTTTGGGGGAAGATTTTCGTATCCGCGCGAAGGAGTAAAACAGATTATTGAGCAAACCAATACCCCTATGGGCCACATTAAATCAATTTTTCCAACACCTGGTGGCGGAATGACTTTAGAAAACATCCCTGAAATGCTTGATTTCTATGGAAAAGATGTTGTATTCCTCATGGGAGGTGGATTATTTCGTGGAGCAAAAAGTCTTCAAGACAACTGTTTGCGGATGCGTGAAATGGTTGAAAAAATATGATAAATTTCTTCAGTTTTCAATTTTGATTGCAACCCTTGGTGTCACTTGTATCGTTTTTCAATGAATAAAAAACCGTAAGTCCATTTATCTGGGCTTACGGTTTTAACAATTTTCAGTTTTGTCATTAATCCAGAGGAATTATTTTCGGTAAAGGACCATGAAAACCTTTTGATCCTGAGTCCTGATGCCCGACAAACCAAACATTTACTGCAACTAAAGGAGCACTATCAGGAAGACTGGCATTTGGCGTAAATGGCAGCGAAGCCCCCGTATTTTTGGGTAAAACAAACAGGTTACAAAAACCAGTACTTTTACTTACCATTACCGGAGCGTAATGAAGTGCCCATTGGAATAACTCAACAATTGTTCCTTTGGGGCAGTAAAATGCTTTGATTGTAGAGGAATCTAGAGAAAATTCAGGATTCCATTTGACATCATTAGTATGTGCGAGCAAGAATACACAATCTTCTAATGGAACATGTGCCTCACTTCCTTGATGCCATTCAACGCCAGTCAAGGCATCATTCCGCCCATACACCCAACCAACTTCTATCGGTAATCCTCCATAAACACGATTACCAATTGTGGTTTGTAAATCCATATCATCTTCAAATTCAGGCACAGAAACAACCGCATCAATTTTATCTTCGACTTTCCATACTTTTCGAGCATGCGCAACTGCTTTATCTGCTTTTGCGCCATTCAAGATTCTTCCAAATTTTGAAAAGGAAGGGTCAGTGACAGGTAATATTTCGATATGTGGGTTTTTTTGTTGCAAGCTTAATAAAGTATCCATTTATTTAACTCCCATTTTTTTTAATGTTTTGTATTTCTTATTCTTAAATACATACATTTTCAAATATCCTACTGACCTTCCACAATACTTTTTAGGATTAACACAAAAACAGTACAACCTGGATCAGGCAAACCTTCGGTACGTTCTCCAACCCAGCTTGCCCGTCCAACCTTACTCCTAAACGGAGTCACACTATTTTTCCCATTCTCTGCAGCGGATAATGCGAGTTTCCCTGCTTCTGAAAGTGTCAACCCATCTTTGAGTGAAGCTTTTAAGGCTTGACTGGCAGGATACATTGCATCAAGTACAGTCTTATCACCTAAATTGGCTTTTCCACGTTCCTGCATCCCAATAAATCCAGCCTCAAGCATTTCAGCCAAATCCGCTAAAGACAACTCCTCTTTTCCCATGATTACTTTTCCAGCACGCATTAAAGCTGTTGAAGTTAATGTTCCCATTGTGGATGGGGCAACTTTGTTTGCTGCCATGCCTGCTCCAGCCAGATATTTCCCCAAATCGCCAACAGGAGGATTCTGGATGTATGTAAGCAAGGCTTCTCCAATCTTCGCAAAAGTGATGCCCATGTCACCATCCCCCATAGCCTGGTCTAGAGAAGTTAAATAATCACTATTAGCTATCAAGGATTTTGAAACACGTTCAATTGCTAAAAGAAAAGCCTCGCTGTCGATAATTTCAGACATAATAAAATTCCTTATGCTTAGAGTTGCTTAAAGAAAGGAGTATTTGCTGGATGATCTAATAAGCTTGTTAATTCTTCGTCAAGACGCATAAGAGTCAAAGAAGCGCCAGCCATTTCCATAGATGTAGCAAACTCTCCAACATATGCGCGATGAACCTTGATTTTCTTGTCTGTCAGTATGGAATTTACTTTTCGAAAAATGATATATAACTCTTCTGGAGGTGTAGCGCCCAATCCATTTACCATTACTGCCAAGCTATCACCAGCCTTGGGTTGAAGGTCAGCTAATATTGCTTCAGTCATACGCGAAGAAATCTCGTCAGCAGTTTGAAGCTTTTCCCTTTTCATACCCGGCTCGCCATGAATTCCCATACCAATTTCCATTTCATCTTCACCAATTGTGAATGTGGGTTTTCCAGCCATAGGAACTGTGCATGGTGAGAGTGCAACTCCCATTGTTCGAATATTTGATAAGGCTTTCTCGGTTACACGTACGACATCATCGATGGATCCACCCTTGTCAGCCATCGCACCGCCAATTTTAAAAGCAAATACCATACCAGCCACACCACGCCTTCTGTCTGCTTCTGCTGGAGGCGCTGAGGCTACATCATCTTTGACGAGAACTGTGCGAACTTCAATATCTTCCATTGAAGCCATTTCTGTGGCCATATCAAAGTTCATGACATCACCACCATAATTTCCGTAGATGTAAACTACGCCTTTCCCGCCATTAATTTTTCGCGTCACCGATAGCATTTGATCTGCACTTGGTGATGCAAAAACATCCCCAACCGCACAACCATCCAGCATACCTTTTCCTACATACCCCAAGAAAACTGGTAAATGACCAGATCCACCACCAGTAGCCAGTGCCACTTTGCCATGTACCGGGGAATCAGCGCGAACAATACAATGGATTTCATCTGTCCATGCTAACTGGTCTGGATAAGCATTAACTAATCCATCAAGCATTTCGGGCACAAAATTCGCAGGAGTGTTCAGAATTTTTTTCATTTTAATAATCCTTGGTTATTTGATTGGATTTTTGAATAACATATTTATGGCGACTTTGGAATGAAAGAAAATTATGTTTTTATTATTATTATTTTTAATAACCTCTATGTGTTTTTAAAAATTCAAATATACTAATCATGCAAAAACCATATTAACATATTATAGTGTAAATGAAAAATCAAGTCTTGCAAAATTATCACGATAGTGCAACCTTTTTTCTGTAAATTCGAGTCAGAAATATCCATCGTTCTTTAACAATCGAATGACTTGCCAACGCAATAGTGCTTGCCGATCTGCCACTCTTCTGAGATCTCCATCAGAAGGGC